>SAMEA104315429__coassemble_673_pt1 | contig 21940 bp, 10 predicted proteins | sample SAMEA104315429__metabat2_high_PE_009 | metagenome-assembled genome bin SAMEA104315429 (sample SAMEA104315429) | gut metagenome | biome: Monkey gut; feature: monkey-associated habitat; material: faeces | place: China | collected 2013
GGCTGGAAGCCAATACCGAGCGCAGCGAGAGTAACCCGGGACGAAGTCTCGGGACTACAACTAATAAGAAAAGAGCTGTCTGGAAGACAGTACCTTATAGATAAATTCCTTCGCCTTTAGATCCTTCGCCGCGTTCAAAGGAAATAAGGATTACGTTATAATGTTCGATTAGGGATAATACAAAAAAATCCCCCTCCTGTCTATTCCATTGGATGACTGGAGGGGGGTGTTATTGCATTGCAAGATCTTGGTTATTGCATTGCAAAAGCTATGCTATTACTTGGTAAAAGCTATGCTATTGCTTGGCAAAAGCTATGTGCTTGTTCTGTAATTACTTAGCGATTTTGATGGCATTGCCGTCAGAATAGATGACGATATAAATCTTTCCTGACTGCATCTCGGCGCGTGAGGAGAGCTTTCTGCCCGTGATGTCATAGATGGCGGTGACAGAAGGGGCTGCGTTGACGTCGTGGATGCCGGTGGATGAGACGTTGATGGTCACGGCATTCGATGGTGAACTCTCGCCAAAGTTGCCGACAGCGCATACGGTATATATGTTGTCGCCAGCTGATGGCGCTTGATCGATGTAGTCGTTTGTGGCAGTGTGGGCTATCTTCTCGCCGTTGCGGTAGATGTCATATCCGGTGATGGAGAGGTCGCCCTCGCCCATTATCTCGAGATTATCTATCTGCCAGTAGTATGCCAAACCAGTGTTGTCGGTGTCATAGCAATGGAATCTCACCTTCATCTGCTCTGCCTTGTATGGTGTGAGGTCGATGGTGATGCGTGTATATTTTCCTGCTGTCGCCTTGTCCTGATCGGTGCGTGCATTGAATACTGGTGTCCATGTTGCCCCATTGTCTGACGATACCTCTACGTTGTAGTAAGGAGGATTGGCGGATGTGCGTCCTGCGCCGTTGGTGCGGGAATAGAATGTCATTGTATTACCGTTGGCGAAAGCCTTGGATGTGAAGTATTCGTCCTGGTGGATGTCTTCCCATGCGGCATATACTGTGGCGGCATAGTTACCTTCGTATGAGCGGTAGAAGCCCTTGTCAGGGTTGCATTTCTCCCATCTCCATCCGCGGTCGCCTGATGTTTTTATCTCCCATGCGTTAGGGTTTTCAGAATTTTCAAAGTCATCATATATCAGTCGCTCGCCTGCTGTCGCCTTGCTCCATGTGAGATGCACGGTGTTGCCTGTCATTTCTGCCTTGAGAGCCGACGGTGCGGTGACTGACTTTGACTTCTGTATGACGCTGATATGCACCTCTTCGCCTGATTTTGTCTTGACGGTGATGATGGCATTGCGGTCCTTCGGCGTGTCATTGTCGGTCTTTGTGGTAAACTTGATGCAGTCTCCGTCAGCCTCTTTCACTGTCTCCACCGTGAGCCATTCCGCTGTCACGGTCGGTGCGATGATGGAATATTCCTCTGTGGTATATACTTTCACCGTGGCAGAGCAGTCAGCGAAGCCAGGCATAGCCACATTATTATTATCTACTTTGAGGCTTACTGTGATAGGCTGCAGTGTGAATGAGATGGTCTCGCCACATGAAGATATGTCGGTAATGGCGAATGGCGCTTCTTTTCCGTCGCTGTAGAATGGGCGTATGTCAGCGTCTCCTCCGAATGAAGGGCGACCATTGTCGATGCTGAATGCTGCCTTTGATATGTCTCCGTCAGCTGTGACGGTGCCACCTGGGCGGAAGATATACTGCTCGTCGAGACGTGTGGTGCCGTTGTAATTGACGTTGCCGCCGGTGTATTGCGGACAGATACGGTAGATGATGAGTCCGGAAGCAGGCAGGTTAGCGTCGCATCCTTCCTTCTTTCTGTATTCCACTACGAAGTATTCGTCGCTGCCTATCGGCTTTATCTTGTATGCTATCTTGTCGGTTGTCGTGCCGCTTAGAGGGTTGAGGGTGTAAGTACCGGCCTCTTTGATTTCCGGTATCTGGTCAATCCATTTGCAGTAGCGCATCTTGGTGTAGGCAGTCATGCCCTGTGGCGTGATTTGATTGTCGGACATAAGGTCCCAGACACCTACAGGATTGAGTGCTCCAGAGACGTGATATAGGTCGTATGTGCCGAGCGAATGGCTCATCTCATGGCAGAGTACGCCTGTATTGAGCGTTATGCCGTCAAACTGAGAGTTGAATCCATTTGCTCCGTCGAACACCATGATGTAGCTTGCGAGCTTCTTTCCTGCAATGTATATGGCTTTTTCTTCAGGCAGAGCGAGGTCTTTTCGCTGAGGCCAGAGTATTCCTCGCTTGGCACTTAGTTCGGAGTTTCCGCTGAAGATGATGCAGAGATTATCTACGAATCCGTCTCCGTCAGTGTCGATGGATGCGCCTTTGTCAGCCATATCCTTGCTGAGGAAGCCAGCTATTTCCCTTACGAGAGCCTGCATTCTGGCTTCTCCTGCCACGTCGTCCTTGTAGCCGGTAGGGCGGATAGAGGCATCATATTTCTGATAATAAGCCCTTTCGTAGCTGGTGCGGTAGCTTTTCAGCTCGGTTTCGGTAGCGGGAAGGAACAGGCTTTTCCATTTCAGTTGCTTGTATGAAGCGTTGTAGAAATAGTTATACACGGAGTTATCGGTTTCCTTTTCGCCGCCGAAGAGAGTCTGATAATTGCTCAAAGGCTTGTCGAAGATGTCTGCGTCTTCGTCGGCAAAGCGTACGAAACAGACGATATTGCTTTTCTCTCCCTTGTTGTCATTGAATGCCTTTGCGGTAATCGGGAGGAGAAGAGTCAGGAGGAGGAGAATCTTGTTGTAATTCATAATTCATAATTCATAATTCATAATTATTTTTAGGGAATAGTTAATAGGAAATAGGAAATAGGTAATAGGAGATTACCTTTGTTCGCTTGATATAACTTGTGGAAGAAACCATAAGAGACAATACTAATCTCCTATTCCCTATTATCTATTCCCTATTATCTATTTTTCAGAATAGAGGAATTACTTCACCACATACTTCTTGCCATTAGTGCCGATAGCGATGCCCTTGTATGCACCGTTAACGCGCTGGCCGGCGATGTTGTAGCGTATCTTTACTTCGTTGTCAGCATTGATGTCGCTGATACCTGTAGGGTCTGCAACGCTGAAAGTGGTGGTCTTGAAGATGTTGTTTCCAGAGAATTTGCTGAATGCGTCGGAAGTCATGGTGACGTAAACTGCGGTCTGCTGTGTGAGGACAGTAATCTTTCCGTCAGCCACGGTGTAGTCAGTACCTTCTGTGAGTGCTGTCTTGTCTGCCTTTACGAGGGCATACTTGGTGTTGAGCGCAGCGCTGGTCTGTGCAGAGAGGTCGATGACATCCTTGACATTGTATGACTCATTGACAGCGAGGTCAGCCTGAGGAGCATAGTTGTAGCCTTTAGAAGTGAAGATAGGGAGTGTCTCCAGTGTCATGCAGTTCTTGGAAATGTTGAGGGTCTTGATGTTACCTCCAGCAGGCATGGTGAATGACTTGATCTGATTGCCGATGAGGAAGAGTGAACCTCCGCTGAGATTATCGAGCTTGGAAGCGTCGAAGCTGGTCAGTTTGTTGTTGTTGAAGCTGAAGTAAGGCTTGTCTGCCTTGTTCTCACCGAGGTTTACTTCAGTGATACCCATGTTGAGGGCATACACGCTTTTGAGTGAAGTATTGCCAGAGAGGTCGAGAGCACCTTCAAACTTGTTGTCGGAAATCTTGAGATAATTGAGCTTGGTATTCTTTGTTAAGTCGATAGATGTGATGAGATTGTTTGTCACATCGAGGCGTTCGAGCGCAGTATTCTTTGTGATGTCGAGTGCGGTGAGCTTATTATTTTGTGGTTCAAGTCTCTTGAGCGCGGTGTTATGTGTCACGTCAAGTGTAGTCAACTTATTGCCTGAGAGGAAGAGCTGTTCGAGAGCAGTAGCCTTAGAGAGGTCGATGGATGTGATTCCAGCGCCGTCAACTTTAGATGGGCATTCGAGATAAACGAGATTGTCGGCATAGATCTTCACTTCGCCAGTCACTTTGCCGGTGATTGCGGTCTGGTTCCATCCGTCGAAAGCAGCCTCAATATTAGTCTCTTTCTTCACGCCATCACCCCAGTCGATGCTTACCTTACCAGGAGCGCTGAGTGCTACGTTCACTTCTCTTTCGGTGTCGCTTGTCTCAGCAGTGAATTTCACAGTGTAGTCATTGCTTGGTTCAGGAGTTACCTCGCCGCCTTCTTCATTCTTTGTGGTGGTGACAACTTTGATTCCGTGGATATATACCTCACCCTTAGTGATGTTTCTGAAATATACATACACTGGTTTGTCGGACTTGATGGTGATGTTGTCATTACCATTTGTTTTGGTTTCGAGACCAGTCTTTGTAGTGTTGCCTGCATGGGCAAATACACCAAACATAGGTGACCATGCCCCTCTTACCTGATAATCGGTGAATGTAGTGCTGATATCAGTAGTACTGCATAGCTGAAAACCGACCTTACTTTCACATGAGACATTGATTGACAGTTCGGAGCAGGAAGGCATCATGATGAGAATACCTCCACCATTGGTTTGCATAGCTGCAGATGCAGCAGGCAGGATGATAGCGCCTTTCTTGTAGCCTTCAGCGCCAAGCTCGCCACCTTTGCCAAATCCGATAGCGTCAGGATCTACAGTGGTCTGAGGGTAAGTAGGTACTTGGTCGGCATATACCAACTGGATCTTCTTGCCTTTAGGGTCTGCCTTGTAGTTGTCCTCGTCGCAAGTGCCTACGTATTTATCTACCTTAGCCTGTGTGTCAAACCATAGCCATCCGTCCTTGTCGATGTCTGAGGCACTGAACAGGTTATAATTCTGCGCTGTTGCGCTCATGGCACATAGGATTAGTGCCATCATAAAGTAAAGCTTCTTCATAGTTTTACTGTTTTTTGTTTGTTATTGTTGTTTTATTATTATCAGCCGGTAACGCGGCTTTTAAGAATGAAGAATGAAGAATGTAGAATGAAGAATCATCTGAATGAAGAATGTAGAATGAAGAATGAAAATTAGTATTCTTTCTTGAGCGATAATCCTTCAAGTGTTTGCCACTGTGTCAGCCGCATTATCGGCTGATGGGAGTTTTAGTTACCTCAAGGCGAAGAACGTATCCAGCCTCCCCCTACAGGGGGATAAGAGGGGGGGCTATTCTTCATTCTTCATTATCAGAACATTACTGCTCTGTCCATTCCGGATTCTGCTTGACTCCGTGGTACTTTATCTCGCTCCAAGGGATAGGGAGATAGTACTGTTTGTCTTCAAATACTCGGATGCGCTTAGGGAAACGGTTGACATTGCTGATGGTGTATTTAGTGGCAGCCACCTGATTATTGACCATAGTGATGTCCACTCTCATGCCTTTCAGCGGGTTAGTCTCGCCGTTCATTCTCTCCTTAGCTATGCCCCAGCGGAAGAGATCCCAGTAAGTGGTCTCCTCGAATGCCATCTCCACGCGTCGCTCATTGAAGATATTATCCCATGAAATGGTGGATAATTCAGGCATGTGAACGCGCTTGCGTATCATATTGACGTATTCCTTCGCCTTGTCTGTGTCGCCCAGACGGAAGCATACCTCAGCATAGTCGAGCAAAGCCTCTGCGTATCTCCAGATGATATAGTTCTGCTTGCTGGCGTATGTCTCGTTATTGTCGATGGTCTGTGCTTCATCTACAAACTTTCCGAGATAGTATCCAGTCAGCGTTACGGCAGCTGATGTAGATGTGCCATAAGGTGTCAGGTCTTCACCTGCCACGCGATTGGTGTAATGGATGTCCATCACATGATTGCGATAAGTGCAGCCATCATATAGCACGTTGGCATAGAATCGGTAGTCGCGGTTGTCATACGGATGCTTTGGGTCATAGGTCTTGCCTTCCTGCATACCGTATTCATCCACGTGATTCTGTGTCGGAGTGTAGGCGGCAGTGGTGCCGGTGAAGAATGGCGAGCACGCATCGCGGTCGAGCTTGTGTCCGAACTTGTTAGCGAAGTCGCCGTCATCAGAGTGCTGCACCTCGAAGATGGACTCCTGAGAGTTCTTGGTGAGGAATATCTTTCGGTATTCATCGCGTATTCCGTCCTGTGTAGATGCGGTGATAGGGATGAGAGAATAGCGATTGAGAGCGAAGAGTTCCTCGTATGCTTTCTTAGCTTTCTGCAGCATATCTTTCGACTGGTCGCCAGAGAATCCAAGATATGGAGTCTCCACATCTTTATTCTGGAATACTTCCGACGCTGCCCAGAAGTAGGTCTTTGCCTTTAGCATGAGAGCGGCGCCGTATGTTGCTCTTCCTGTTTCGGTGGAAGCGTATGTCTCAGGGAGGTACTTCATAGCTTCGTCAGCCTCTTTCGTGATGAAATCCACCATCTCCTGATAGCTTGCGCGTGGGAATTTCTCAGCGTTTTCGAGAGGGTTATAGGTATGGTCGATTATCATTACTCCGCCAAACATTCTCCAAAGCATATAGTAATAGTACGCACGCATGAAGTGTGCTTCGCCGATGATGCGATCTTTCTGTGTGCCATTGGATATGTTTCCGAGGTTTTCCAGGAGGGTATTGATGGACTGTATCTGAGTCATGTGGCTGCTCCATACGTTTGCTGCCCAATTAGTAATCTCCTGACTGTTGCCTTTCAGGAGGTCTCCGTATCCAGAGTTGTAGTAAGAACTCTTGCCTACGGAAATCTGATCTCCAAACCATGGCATATAGTATCTTGACTTACTCTTGATGAGAGATATGCTTGGCACGTATGTGCTGAAGCCATTGCTCATATTGCGATACCATGAGTTCTCGTATTGGTCGAGCAGTTGGGGGTTGCTCCATACGGAATTCTCTGATATCTTGTTGATCGGCGCATCGCGGAAGATGTCGTCGCAGCTGGTCATTGTTGTTGCCGCGGCTGCAATGAGTGCCGATGTCATGATGTGATATATCTTCATAAGTATCTTTGTTAGTGTTTATTTCCATGGGGGCGGGTCTCTTGCTTTCTTTTAGTGAAAAGTGAATAGTGAAAAGTGAATAGTGAAAAATCGCGCTGACGCGGTTGCGATAAGGACATCAACCAATCAACTAAACAACCAATCAACTAAACAACCAGACCACAAACCCATGGCTGTCAAATCATTAGAATCCGATATTGAGCGAAGCTCCGTAAGAACGCTGTACCGGGTAGCCACGCAGTGACTCTGGGTCCATGCTCTTGAGGCTGCTGATGGTGAAGAGGTTGCTTGCCTGCAGGGCTATGCTGAGAGATGAGAGGTGCATCTTCTTGACAGTCTTGGCAGGGAAGGCATATCCCATGTTGAGCATCTTGAGTCTGACGAAGTTACAATCTTCGATCCAGAATGTGGATTTCTTACGGTTGTTGTCGTTAGACGTAGCAATCTTGACGCGAGGATACTTGGCATTAGGATTATCAGTGCTCCATGAGTCGGTGAGATGATACTTCTGGAACTTAGGCATAGTGCCGTTTTCGAGAGTATATGAGTCACTGATATTCTGCTTGTATCCCACTTCTCCCTGGAAGAGAGCATTGATAAAGAAGCCCTTATACTGCACTCCCATACGGAAACTGAGGTCCATGTCAGGGTAAGAAGAGTTCTTGACGAGGATATAATCGTTGGAATCGAGTATATGGTCATCATTCTGGTCCACGTATTTTATATCTCCAGGAGCGAGAGTCTTGTTGCCCTGTCCGTCCTGATCGAGAGGCCAATTGTCTATTTCCTCCTGTGACTGGAACAATCCGTCAGCCTGATACATCTGCCATACCATGCTGCTTGTGCCCTTACGGCGCAGGTTTGGCAGCTGAGCAGTCTCGTCTCCGAAGTCAGTGTATTCATCATCGCTCTTTGCTATGTTGACGGAGACGTTGTATTTCAGTTTGCCAATGGTATTCTTATGACTGAGAGTGAGGTCCCATCCCCAAGCTTTCAGTTTGCTGAAGTTCATGGAAGGGTATGCACCATCCACGCCTGTAGAAGGTGGGAAGAGGTAGTCAGGGGCAGAAGTGATCTTATTAGTCTCGTATCTGATGAAGTAATCGAATGAGATACCTATCTTACCATTGAAGAATCCGAAGTCGGCACCGATGTTATAGTCGTGGGTTTTTCCCCAAGTAAGGTCGGTATTAGGGTATGCAAGCAGCGTGAAGCCAGGGCTATAGTTGCCTGTGGTGTTCGAAGAACTGCCGAAGCTGTAGCCATAGTTAGGCGATTCGGTGTAGTTTTTGAGGTAAGAATATGCTGATACGAGTCCGTCATTACCGAGCCAACCAGTGGAGAGTCGCACCTTGGCATTGGATACTACGTTCTGATTCCAGTTTTTGAAGAATTTCTCATTTGACAATACCCAAGAGGTAGAGATAGAAGGGAAGAATCCCCAACGATTGTCAGGCGAGAAATTGGTGGAACCGTCGATACGGAAGCTGAACTCAGCGAAGTACTTGCTGTCGTATCCATACTTGAGACGTCCAATCATAGAGGCACGCTCATTGATGGATTCGTCGCCATTGAGCTTGGAAGATTTAGCCACGCCCATAGTCTCAGGCACAGAAGTCTTATCGAGGTTCTTACCAGTCATATACTGATTGTTCAGTCTGTGATAGTTGACCACGAGAGTAGCTCCTACGTCATGCTTTCCAAATTCGCGGTTATAGTTGAGTCCTGCCTCATAGAGCTGGCTGCTATAAGCGCGGTCAGTCTGTTCGAGAGTGACCTTTGCAGTAGGATAAACGGTGTTTTTATCGATGCTGTATATGCCATCTTCAGCGTCGTAAGTGTAGAGAGTCACAGGCTTGCTGAAGTTTTTCTCAATGCGGTGGTTATTGTCGAATGTGCCACGGAAGTAAGCATTGAGGCCCTTTACCCATGTGATGTCCCAGTTGAGGTTAGCTGTAAGTGTTGACATCTTGGTGTCATCCTTGCGGTAACCTCCGAGTCCACGTATGTTGATGAGCGGGTTGGAGCCATCGATGCTGGCGAGGCTGCCGTCTTCAAATTCGAGAACCTGGAGCGGAGAGTAGCTGTAAGCAGCGTCGATAGTGGTGTAACTGCTGTTTTTAGCATTGCTGTTAGAGCCTGTGTAATCTACGGAGAGCACGAGATTCTTAGCCAATGTGGCATCAATCTTCATGGAATAGTTGAGGCGACTGCGTCCCACGCCGCTGTAGAGTCCCTTAGAGTCAGCGTAACCGAGTGAGAGATAGTATCTCACGTCCTGGTTGCCACCGCTTGCAGAGATGGCATGAGTGGTGGTATAACCCGTCTTGTCGAGGTAATCGAGCAGGTCGGAGTTGCCATAGACGTTAGGATTGGAGTGCTTGCGTATCTGTTCCAACTGCTCTTCGGTATAAGGAACGAGAGTAGAAGAAGGGCTATTGGCAATGGCTTTGTTTCTCAATACTGCGAAATCATAAGCGTTGAGGAACTCAGGGAGCTTGGCAGCCTCCTGGATATTGTACTGACCACGATAGTTGACCTTGAGTTTTCCGCCCTTTCCAGCGCGCTTTGTCTGCACGAGGATTACGCCGTTAGCCGCACGCGAACCATATACGGCAGCTGCCGCAGCGTCCTTGAGCACGGTGATGCTCTCGATGTCGTCAGGACTAAGGTCGGAGAGACGAGTCTCGCCGTCGGAAGTATTGGTGCCGAAACGTGGCACACCGTCGATGACGAGGAGCGGAGAAGAGTTGATACCACGCACGTGGATGTCAGCCTCCTTTGCGGTACTTGGGTCGCCAGTGGTCTCAAGCACCTGCAATCCAGCCACTTGTCCGGACAGAGCCTGACTGAGATTGGATGTAGGCATCATGGTGAGATCCTCTGCTTTCACGGTCTCTACGGAGCCTGTGATGGAAGATTTCTTCTGCAATCCGTAACCTACCACTACGAGTTCGTCAAGATTCTGCGCATCCTCTTTGAGGGTGATGATGAGGCTTTTATTGTCTTTTATCTGTTGCTGCTGCGTCTTATATCCTATATAAGAGATGAGCAGTGTGCCTTTTCTGTAAGGAATATTGAAAGCTCCATCGACATTGGTGACGGTGGCAGTCTTGCTATCCTTCCATGCCACCTGTGCTCCTATGACGGGTTCTCCGCTATTGTCGATGACCTTGCCGCTCAGTATGTCCTGTGCGGCAGCCCACTGGCACAGGAGAAGCATGGCTATCACTGTCATACTTCTCTTGAAAGTGAGCAGATGTTTATGTTTTTTGCTTTGTGTCATATTGTCTTTTTTGAGTGTAAGTTGTTGGTCTGTAATTAAATATAATACAGACCAACAAACTTAGATTACGGATTTTAGACCTTGAAATGCTTTTCGATGAGCATTATCTGATAGTTGTAATAATCGAGAGTGGTGCCTTTCGCCGCATTTCTGTATGTGCGGTACTTGGCAAGAATGCGCTTCAACTGACCTACCATCAATGCTCCAGCCTCTGCCTCACCAAGAACGCTGCCTCCGAGATTGATACGTGTGAATGAAGAGAGGGAATGGCTGTCGCATGAGCAGCGAGGCATGAGGGCAAGGTCCTCAGCGTCGATGGTGGAGAGGTCTTCGTATGACTCGTTGTAGTCAGCGAAACTGCTTGCGCTCTTCTTTGCCTTTTCAGGAGCAAGACCGGTATTTGCCATCATGAGAGCAATGGCTTCTGCCTGCAGTCTCTGTTCGCTTTCGCTGAGCTTGCCGGCAACAGGTGCCTTGAAGAGCATCTGAGCTACGTCGTTGAGGTAAGTCTCCACGGTGTAGTTGGTCTTTGCATCCACCATTCCGCTTTCCTTGATGCGATAGAGAGCGGCAGGACTGTAGATGGAATTGATGGTGCGCTTGTAGAGCTTGTCATTGAAATCGAGGTTCATCTCAAACTTGCCAATCATGTCAGTAGGATTGAGCCATGAGCTGAAAGTGCGCATCTGATTGAGCAACCATGCCACGGTCTCCTTCTGCTTGGCGCGTGGAGTATATACCTTACCAGTCTTCTGTCCGTCGCCCTGACGTACTTCAAAGTACTCTATGCCTCCGATATATGATGCTACATGATTGAGATAGCGTGAATACTGCTTGATAACCTCGCGGTAGAGAGTCTCGATGTCGTCGTATCTATCGCCCTTTACCATAGCCCACTGCTCAAGGTTCTGCATCAATATCTTCATGTTGGAGATACCATAGTTGCTTGCCTTGATGTGATCATCGCCAAGGTCCTCAGTAAGGTCGGTAGGATCCACGGTGCCCAAGACCTGCTGAGCTCCGAAGCAGTACATCTTATCGTTAGCCTTCTCAGCAATCCACTTGTCGAGAACAGGCTTCTCGTCGTCAGGAGTCTTAGCTCCAGGGATGATGCGGTAGCCCCAGTTGATGGCATGGATATCATATACACCGATGAGAGGAGGAGTGAGCTTGACGCCACGCTCAAGGTCGCCAGGCTGTGCTACGTAGTTATTACGTGCATAGTCCATGATACTTGGAGTGGTGCCGTAGCGCTGTGTGAAGGCAGGGCTGCGGAGAGAATCCACAGGAATTGCGTAGCTGGCTCCCATATTGTGCATGAGTCCGAGGGTGTGACCAATCTCGTGAGCGGCGGCATATCTCATTGACTCGCACATTACGTCGTCATCGAATACAGGCTTTCTCACTCTCTTATCTACAGTGCCAGTCTGTATGAAACGCCAGTTGTGGAGCAATGACACGATGTTGTGATACCAGATGACGTCGCCGGTGAGGATTTCGCCAGAGCGAGGATCGACGTGGCGAGGTCCCATAGCGTTAGGAGTTTCTGTAGCGGCATACTTGAAGCAGCTGTAGCGCATATCGTCTGGGTCGAAGTCTGGGTCGTCCGTAGGGTAATCCTTTGCTATGATAGCATTCTTGAAGCCCGCCTCTGCGAAGGCAATGTTCCAGTCTTCGATACCAGCCTTGATGGTCTTGCGCCATTTCTCAGGGAAAGCAGTATCTACATAAAATACGATAGGCTTCTGAGGCTCAACGAGTTCGCCGGCGAAATACTTCTGCATATCCTCCGGTTTAGGCTCCAGACGCCAGCGGCTGATGATGGATTTATTCTCCACCTTATCTTTATTGGATGAGAAAATGGTCTTGTCATCGTAGAAATAGCCCACGCGGTTGTCCTGATAACGTGCCACCATAGGTTCGTCAGGCAGGACGAAGAGCGAGCGGTGTACCTTTACGGTGTATGGCTTCTTGATAATGCCAGTGGTCATGAATGAGAGTGTGCTCTCTATTTCAATGTTCTTAGGGAATGCCTTCACCTTATCTATGCCAGAAGCGTCAGCAGTGAATGTGCCCTTGAGGGAGTTTCCGCCACCCAGGAGCTTGGCTACAGGAGAGTCTTGCTTGATAGGTGAGATGGCAGCCTCGTTGGTGCCGAAGAAAGCAGTTACGTCAATCACGACGCTATTGCCATTCTTGGCAGCGATTTTGAAGCCTTTAAGTCTTGGATTGAGGAAATTCTTCTTGAAAGCCGATGCAATGGCATCGTTAGGATCGACTGTGTTTCTGATCTGCACGAGGTCGATATATACATTGCGCTCATCCTTGGAAAACTGTATGAGCATAGGTGTGTTTATCATCTGTCCAGCAACGAAATCCTGAGTATCACTGGTGGACGCCATGCGGTTGGAGAGGATATAATAATGCTTGAAGGCATCTTCCGGCAATTCGAAGTAGAGTTTTCCTTCCTTTGCCTTGTAGATGACCTTGAAGAGTCCTTCGTTGACAACGCCGTCCTTTACTATTTTCGAATAGTTGGCAGAGTCAGCGTCAGCCTTGTTGGCAGTGATAGCCTTCAAGTTTACTTTCTTTTTCTTCTTCGCATCCACATTCTGACAGAATGTAGGAGCCATCAGCATTGCAGCTGCTAAGACGTAAATTGATAGTTTCATATTTTTGTTTTTTACATGGATTTTATATATAAATATTGGAAATCATTCACTTCATTTTTTTTCTTATCGTGCCTCCTCCTCATCATCATCTTTTCGTTTGCTTACTCGTCGGTATGCCGTTTCCTTACTCATCAGTAGCTGTTTGCTTACTCATCGGTATGCCTTTTGCTTACTCATCAGTAGCTGTTTGCTTACTCATCAGTAGCTGTTTGTGTATATTATTCATATATATAGTAAGTGATTGATGTAGCCGGGTGTGAGTGTTGTCTTTTTTATGTAGTCTAAATCTGCTGGTTTTGCCAACTGATTTATTTGTCCTTGCATTGCTTTTGCTTGCAGTTTGCATTGTCCTTGCTTGCAGTTTGCATTGCTTGTATTTGTATGATATGTTGCTCTTATTAGCAAAATGATTTGCTTATGTTTACAAGATGTGTTGTTTGTGTAAGCAAGATGCTTTGTTTATGTGAGCAAAACGGTTTGCTTATGTAAGCAAAATGGTTTCCTTATATTGTCAAAAAACTATTTTTTATACTTGCGAGATGAAAGTATCATTACTTACAATCTGAAAGCATTGTGATTGCTGGGCAATAACTATGCTTTTAGGTGGTAAAAGCTATGCTATTATGTGGTGAAAGCATAGTTATTGTCCTGCGGTCTCTGTTTTGGCGTTTTGTCAGAAAATTGTAATTTGGGATGTGGAAAAAGTATCAATTTGTAAGTGATGGTGATCCATCTCTTGATTACTGGTTTTGTTCTCTTTCCTCCTTTTTCTTCAGTGCATACTCGCGCGGTGTCATTCCGTGCTTTTCCTTGAATAGGCGACGGAAGGTGTATTCACTGTTGTACCCTACCATTTTTGCTACTTTGATATGGGAATATTTTCCTTTATCAAGCAGTTCGATGGCTTTTTCTAATCGTAACTCGTTGACATAGTCAGCGAAGCATGTCCCCATTTCTTCATTCAGGTATGTGCTCAGGTACGTACGGTTTGTTCCGATTTGGCGTGCGAATTCCTCCATGTGGAGGTCAGGATTAAGGTAGAATTTACTTTTTTCTGCTTTTTTTAATACGCGCGCAAAATTCTTTGGCTTAGGATTTCTCATAATGACAAAATTGTGTACGGATATTATGACAGAATTTTCGGTCTGTAATGATATTTTTGTGCAAAGATAATAAAAAGATTGTTATTGTGGCATTGTTTTAACAAAAAAAACCATAAAGTTTTGTTTTTTTGTTTTTTCCCCCTTAATTATTGCTATGTGATGTTGGCAATTAGAGACTTCCCGCTTTTAAAATGAAGAATGAAGAATGAAGAATAGAAGTTACCTTTTCTTCTATAAGTGAAAAGTGAAGAGTGAAAAGTGAAAAGTGAAAAATCGCGCTGACGCAATTAGGGACCGCAAGCGGAGAAACTATCTGGCCTCCCCCTTACAGGGGGATGAGAGGGGGTCTCGGTCTTTGTTTGAGGGGGTCTTTGTCTTTTATATCACTCCTACAAACATGGTGCTGATGAGGAAATGGTGGATGGACATGAGGGTGTAGCCTTTGTTGTGCCAGGATTTGCCCCATGAGTTTTTGCAGATGAAGTGGAGGACGGGGTTGCCTGTGGCTTTGTCGGTGATGTATGTCATTCCGGTTATTGCCATGGCGTGCTGGTCTGTTGTGGTGTATTGCTCGAATGCTTTTTGCCTTAGTGTGGTGATATGTGGTATGTTGCCTTTTAGTGTGCCGTTTTCATTGACGCTGATGTCGAGCTTTTGGTCGGTTATTGGGCGCATATCTCCTTCCCAGTATATGGGGTGATGGTGTCGGAGGGATGTGATGACTGTGGAGAGCAGGGTGGTGATGGGCACGTTTCGGAAGAGGTGTCGGCTGCGGTTGTCGGGCAGTTCGAGCGGGAAGGTGGTGCCGTAGGGATGGTGTGTGAAGGATGTGAGCCATCGGAAGTGGATGCCTTGGGTGATGGAACGGCTGAACTGCTGCGGTGTGTAGTGCATGCTGTAGAGGTAGAAGCCTTGTCGCAGGTTGTGTGGAAGGCGTGGCAATGCGGTCTCGACGAGGTTGTCGAGACGATGTAGCTGTGCTTTGGCACGTACTGCTATTTCCACCTTATTATATATATCGCGTGCGAGGGCTTTGGTGCTGATGTTTTCTGAATGATAATTGCTGTATGGCACCATGCCGTATTTGCGCAGCAGTCGGTCTGCTTCCGGTCCGATGCTTCGCATTGAGATCTTCCATTGTGCCTGTGTGAGGTAGCTTTGTCTGGCTTGCTCTTTGAGGTATGCTCTTTCGAGCCATAGTGGTGAGAGGTTTAGTGAGTCTCCGTATTGCTCTATTCTCTCTGTCTCTATGCAGGCGAGGTATGCGTATATCCAGCATGCTTCTTCCTTTCCCTGATCTTTGACTGGCGTTGTGGCGAGTGAGATGAGGGGCTTGCGGTGTGTCTGCGCTGGCTTTGGGTCTGGGCGCTGGCAGGCTGCTGCGGTGGTTAGGATTGCTGCTGCTGTTATTATTATTATGGGGAATTGTTTCATATCGGGCGGTAACGCGGCGGACACGGTGGGAGACCCCCTCTTATCCCCCTGTAGGGGGAGGCTGGATACGTTCTTCGGATTGGGTCTCTTACTTTGTATAAGACATTTATAAAAAGAAGGATGCTTACTCAAGGGAGGTCTCTCTATATGGCTTCCCCCTCACAGGGGGATGAGAGGGGGTCTTTCTTACCTAATCATTTCCAGGAGCTGGCGGCCTGTTATCTTTCCGCTCATGTCGGTACCGTCGAGTACGTTGTCGGCGAGGTCACGCTTACGGTCGTGGAGACGCTTGATTTTCTCTTCGATGGTGCCTGCAGAAAGGAAATGATATACTGTGACGGCGTTGTGCTGACCTATGCGATATGCACGGTCTGTGGCTTGCTGCTCGATGGCAGGGTTCCACCATGGGTCGAGATGGAAGACGTAGTTGGCGCGTGTGAGGTTGAGGCCGAGTCCGCCAGCCTTGAGGGATATGACGAATACTGGGCATTTACCTTCCTGGAATTGCTCTACGAGCTTCTGCCTTTCCTTCACGCTTACGCTGCCGTCGATGTAGAGATATGGCACTTTTGCTTTGTCGAGTGCTTTCTTTACGATGGACAGGAATGAGGTAAACTGACTGAATACGAGCACGGAGTCACCGCTCTCGACGATTGGTTCGAGGGCTTCGAGGAGTGCTTCCACCTTGGATGTCTTGCCTTTCCATTGCTTTTCGATGAGAGCCGCGGAGCAAGCTGCTTGACGTAGGCGTGTGATTTCAGCGAGGGTATTGATTGATACTTTCTCGGAGCCTTCGCTTTCGAGCATCTGTTCTGCTTTCTCACGTATGATTTCATACACTGCCATTTCTTCATCCGAGAGGTCCACGGTCTGGTATATCTCAGTCTTTTCAGGCAGTTCGGCAAGCACTTTTTCCTTAGTTCGCCTTAGCATGAATGGATGTACGAGTCTATCGAGGTCCTTTTGCCTTGCTTTGTCGCCGGCAGTTTCGATAGGTAGGATAAATCGCCGACTGAAATCATCGTAGCTTCCGAGCAGTCCCGGATTGACAAACTGGAAGAGATTCCACAGTTCGCCGAGGTGATTCTGCACAGGGGTACCGGTGAGCATGATGCGATATTTGGTCTTCAGTTGCATGGCAACGCCTGAAGTCTTTGCTCCGCGGTTTTTGATTACGTGTGCTTCATCGAGCACAGCCGTGGTCCATTGCTTCTTAGTGATTTCGTCTTTCACGGAGAGCAGTAGTCCGTATGTGGTGATGATGACGTCTCCAGCTTTGGCATCAGCGATGCAGAGGGAGCGATTTTGTGAGAAATTGAGAATCTCAACATTGAGCGAAGGGGCGAATTTCTCAAACTCCGTCTTCCAGTTAGGCGCTACAGAAGCTGGCGCTACGACGAGAGCCGGACCTTCCTTTGCCTTGAAGAGCAGGTAAGCGATGGTCTGCACTGTCTTTCCGAGACCCATATCATCAGCGAGAAGTGCTCCAGCCCCCCATGAGTTGAGGCGTGCTATCCATTGGAATCCTTCTTTCTGATATTCGCGCAGCGTGGCTTTGAGGGTGTCAGGGATGTCGGGTTTGTATTCACTTGAGTCTATGATGCGCTGCCTGATTTCCTTTAGTTCGGGATCCACATTGAGCTTCATCTCGCCATAGAGAACGCTTGAGTCAATCAATGCGGCGGAGAAAGGGGAAATCTGGAGCTTTCCATGCGAATGCGCGGCAATGACTTCGAGTGCATTGAGCTGCTTTCGCAGTTTGTCGGATAGCGCAACGAAGTCACCGTCACCGAGGCGTATGAATCGGTTTTTGCTCTGTCCTATGAGTTCGAGAAGCTGCGCCATGCTCAGTCTGGTGTTTTCATCAATCTCCACCGAGCCTTCTATTTCAAACCATCCATTTTCATTTTTCTTCACCGTAGCGCTCCAACTGGATGTGGAGAACGGTGTGCGGATATTGAGTTTGTGTCCTTCAGGCCACTCTATCTGATAGAGGTCAGGCTGTGACAATTCACTGTTTTCCTGACTGTTGTGCTCATTTGTCAGTTTTTCGTTGGCACTACGTATGAAGTCTATGATAGGCAGGAGGTCGTAGGCATCAATCTGGAAGGACTTCTCAGGCGGCAGTATGTCCTCTACACCGTTGACGAGGTCGAAATACAACTCGCGCTCACGGTCGAGATTACGCTCCACCGCCACTCTAATTCCATTCTTTACGTCCATTATGACGTTGCTGCCTTCGCCAGGAATGCACTGTGTTCTGCCCCCTTCTACAGGTCGGCAGAATATGCTGACGACGTAAGCATCTTTGCCTTGTGGGCGCATCTGCAGGGTGATGGCAGACGTGCCTTTGATTTTTTCGAGTGTGGAACCGCCTTCGATGAGTTCAGAATGCACCTCCACTTTTCCGCGAAGACTTTCGAGGAACTTCTTGAGCACTTCCTCAGCTTCGAGCGGGAAGGAGCCAAGGTCGAGGAGTTGGGAGAAGTAAGGACGCAGTTCGGGCTTCATTCTGAGGAAATTGATGCTTGCCGCGCCTCTCGAAATGATTATGATATCCTTTTCTATGTCATCGACAGGCACGTTGCTCTTTATGTCAAATCCCACTCCAGTGGATTCTATGACGAGGTAAGGCATTTCCTCATTGACGGTGACGATGGAGTAAGGGGCATTCTTTCCCACGTAGAGACGGCTCTGATTGACCATCTCCGGGAGCACGTAGCTGAGCTTGATGTAGTTATGATTGAATATGGCATCAGCGCGACAAGCCTGTCGGATTCTTCTGTCCTCCATGCTGAGAAGCGGACTATCGCTGCTGATGAATGTCGAGAGACTGACAGATTTGCCTGCGCTCCATGCTCCGCTCTTGAGTATGGACTGCTGTCTGATTTCGCAAGATTCATCGTAGATATTGCGTATGAAATAGGCGTAGCGCTCCGTTTGCTCCATCATAGGGGCGGTATTGCCACCATTTTGCGACAGTGATTCGAGGACAAGTTCCCACTGCTGCTTGGTATGGATGGAGGAAAGGTGGGTATTACCGTGGTAAGCGGCATTGGCTTTCGCCTTGTCTTCCTCATTCATAGGTACGTATTTGTCGTACTCATTCTTCAGCGCGAGCCATGTAGGAGCGTCATTTGTGTATGCTTCCGATGGGAGGATGTTGGTTTTTCCCGTGTACATAGCCAGGAGTACCATCATCTCTTTCGCCAGTCCTTCCTGGTTTTCGTAGGTAGAATGAATATCTTGCATGTAGCCAGTCCTATTGAGCAAGATGGCAGTCAGGAGCCATGCAGGGTGTATCTCTTCCGCCTTGTTGTTCTCATTGCGTCGGAAGTAATTCTGAATGGTGCGCATGGAAGCCTCGCTGCCTTCCTTTTTGCAACACAGGATGTGGAAGAAATTGCAGATATTGTATGGCAGGAGATTGTAGGAGATGGCGTGATTGAAGTTGTTGTTGAATGCTATTATCACCTGTCTGAATAGCTTTGTGGCTTCATCGTATTTGCCATTGTATGCTTCCATCAATGCCATTAGGAGCATACCCTCGATGGTCTTCTTGGCTTCCATCTTCGTAGGGATGATACCTTCGGCGAGGAAAGCGTAGAGGTCAGCCTTTGCTTTGAGGGCTAAATAGTTTTTATCGGTTGAGAATTTGTAGGAAGAGATGATGCTCAGAATGGTCGATGCGGAATGGTTTGCGCTGGCACTATATGCCTGAAAGAAAAATGTATTCATCAATTCGATGAAAGCGACCTCAGTGATAGAGATGATGAAGTCATGAAATCTCTCTTCGGTGATGACGGGCAGGATAAATTCTACCTCGTTGGAGAATACCTTTTTAGCTACATCTGTGTCTTTGTATTTGCTCTGAATGAATTGGCAAAGCGTAGCCTGAATCTGTGTTTGCGGTGTCTTATATGAGGACATGACCCTTTGCAGGACATCGAGGATGCGGTGTCCATCTTTCGTTTCAAAAAGCCATATCAGCACTTTCACCATGACATCGCTTGATATTTTGTATAGCATATCATGGTGTACGAAACTATATAGGCTTGGCACAATCAGGTAGTGCTCCTTTAATATGCTCTCTGCATCATCTGGCTTGAATTTCCTACTGACATCTTTAAGGCATTGCTTGATGTCTTGCATGGATGATAGAGTGGTGTCGAAGACTGCGAAATATGCCAACATCAATAGCTCAGAGTACTCCATCGGGCTCTCTAATTCGAGAATATCTTTCAGATCTGTGTCCTTTGTTATCACTGTATTTGGGGGGAAAGTATATTATAGTGAAAAGTCTTTTAAATGAAGAATGAAGAATTGGAGTTACCTTTTCTTCTTTTAGTGAAAAGTGAAGAGTGAATAGTGAAGAGTGAAAAATCGCGCTGACGCGGTTGCGGCTTCTAACTGACGTCAGCAAATAATGCGGCTGACACGGTGGCGGACTCTTGTTCTTCCTTTAGTGAAGAGGGAATCGCCCCAATTGCGTCAGCGCGATTTTTCACTATTCACTATTCACTTTTCACTATTCACTTATCATTCATTCATGTGGATTATTTCAATGAGAAAGCTAAAGCGTATGCCTTAATGCGCTTTACCATAGCGAGAAGACCATTGGAACGGGTAGGGGAGAGATGATCCTTGAGTCCTATGCGCTCGATGAAATACAGGTCAGCGTCGAGAATGTCCTGTGGCTTGTGACCGCTGATGACGCGTATGAGTAGGGCTATGATACCCTTTACGATAAGCGCATCGCTCTCGGCAGTGAATATAAGGTTGCCTTCAGCGTCCTGATCACATTGCAACCATACTCTGCTTTGGCATCCATCTATAAGGTTTTGCTCAGTCTTGTATTTCTCATCGAGAGGCTCTTGCTCAGTGCCGAGGTCGATGAGAAGCTGGTATTTGTCCATCCAGTCGTCGAAGGCTGAGAATTCTTCGATTACTTCTTCTTGTAGTTCGTTTATTGACATGGGATAATTATGAATTATGCATTATGCATTCTGAATTATAAATAGCTTGTCGCTTGGACGCACTTTGCCAGGCACGGCGATGCTGATGCGCCATCCTTTCTTTGCTTTTTCCTCTGGCTTGAGGTCGAAACGTATCTCTTTGCAGTCGAGATACATGGCACCTGTGGTCGGACCGGTGATGAGAAGGCGGTCGCCTACCTTGAGTTCGTGCGCCTCTACCTGGAATTCAGCTACGCCAATCTTTGAGAAATACTTGATGGTCTTGGCGCAATATACCTTCTTCTCAGTAGCCTTGCTGCCGTAGGAATCATTCCATTCGCCGAGCGTCTGTCCCTGATAATATCCGTCCCAGAAGCCACGATTGAAGACTTTCTTGAGGCGTTCGTCCCATTGATCCTTCTTTTCTTCGGTGAAAGTGCCGTCGAGGACGGAGGCAATAGCTTCCTTATAGCATCTTACTACGGTGTCAACATACTCTGGACCACGTGCACGTCCCTCAATCTTGAACACTCTAACGCCTGCATCCATCATCTTGTCGATGAATCGAATGGTCTTCAAGTCTTTCGGTGACATGATGTATTTATTGTCAATCTTGAGTTCGTTGCCGGTCTCGATGTCGGTAGCATTATATACAGCATCGCTCTCATAGGCTTCCACCTTGTAGCCGCGACGGCATATCTGCACGCATTCTCCACGGTTTGCGCTGCGGTTAGCATTATGTAGAGAGAGGTAACACTTGCCGGAAATCGCCATGCAGAGGGCGCCATGACAGAACATCTCGATGCGGATAGGCTTGCCGCTTGGTCCGCAGATGTTTTCAGCGATAGCCTGTTCGTGGATTTCTTTCACCTGATCCATGCGCAGTTCGCGTGCCAATACCACTACGTCAGCAAACTGTGCGTAAAACCTTAGCGCCTCGATATTAGAGATATTGAGCTGCGTGGAGAGGTGAACCTCCTGTCCTACTTTCTGGCAATACATCATTACAGCGACGTCGCTGGCAATGACAGCAGAGATACCAGCTTCCTTTGCCGCGTCGATAATCTCGTGCATTGTAGGAATGTCCTCACCGTAGATGATGGTGTTGACCGTGAGATAGGTCTTTATGCCGTGCTCATCGCAGGTCTTAGCTATATCTCTGAGGTCGCTGATGGTGAATGTGGATGCAGAGTGTGCACGCATATTCAGCTTCTCAATGCCGAAATAGATGCTGTCAGCTCCTGCATTGATGGCGGCAGCCAGTGACTCGCGCGAGCCTACTGGCGCCATTATTTCGTATAGTTCGTTGTTCATTGCTTTTGTTTATTCTTTGTTATATCGGGCGGTAACGCGCCCGACACAGTGGCGGATGCTTGGCGGATGTTCCTTTTTATATCCGCCGGTGACGCGGCGGACACAGTGGCGAGTGGCTTAGAGGCTCCATACCTGTCCGTCTGCGGTGTCTTTTACGATGAAGCCGGCTTCATTGAGGGCATCGCGGATGGCATCGCTCTTAGCCCAATCCTTGTCGGCTTTG
>SAMEA104315429__coassemble_750_pt1 | contig 19757 bp, 7 predicted proteins | sample SAMEA104315429__metabat2_high_PE_009 | metagenome-assembled genome bin SAMEA104315429 (sample SAMEA104315429) | gut metagenome | biome: Monkey gut; feature: monkey-associated habitat; material: faeces | place: China | collected 2013
ATTATGCATTATGAATTATGAATTATGCATTATGAATTATGCATTATGAATTATGCATTATGAATTATAATTTATTCCTCAACCTAAAAAAACAAAAAAGTGACGAAAATGACAAATATTAGTGTTTTTTTGTAAATAATCCAGTTTTTCTTGATGTATCAAAATAGGGAAATTCCTATTTTCAGACAAAAATGTAAGAAATATACAAATTCCTGATTGAAATATCACATAGTTTTATAATTAAAATAACTTACTTTGCAGAGCGAAACTTATAGTTCTGCACCTTCACATGTCTCATTCCCAAGAAAAGCCTATGCCGATGAAACAATCCGACAAGTCATCCAGTCCGACAAGCAACCGCTTCCCCTACGACCTCGTAGATGAGATGATCAAAGACCATCTGGCAAGTATCAACGAGAAAGACGAGACAAGTAAGGGAGATAAGGCTGGCTCATAAGCAAAAGAATCGAACAATCATCAGATAGTGAGATTGAGAATTCGACAAATCATATTATTCACCTTTCATATTTCAGATTATGAGAAAACATCTAACCCTATTGCTAATCTTACTGCTATATGCAGTGGGGATAGCAGCGCAAACCCCGAATTGGGGATATGTGGCCAATGAGTCTCATTCTGCTCATGTAGTGTATGTCGGTGTGGTTGACAGTAAAGGAAACCCTGTCGATTTGAATCTCGACACATACCTCGGAGCATTTATTGACGGTAAATGTCGCGGTCAAGTAAAATTGACAAACAGTAATGACATTTATTATTTCCCTATCCGAATCGAAGGAACGGCTTCCGATAACGGCAAGGCGATTTCTTTCCGCATCAGGGAACCGCAGGGAACAGAGTATGAACTCAACGGTCCACAGTCTATCACCTATCAGAATGAGACAACGACAGGAACGCTGTCCAGTCTCTTCAAATTGAATTTCGAAGCTCCTCGTTATTATAAATTCACAGGCGGACCTATAAATGTGAAGGTAGGCGAAGAAGTGGATATGCTCAAGTATATCCAATTTGAGCCAGAAAATGCCAACAAGCCAATGAATTTCAATTGGAACTACGGTAACAATCCTGGTTATTTTGAGGTGAAGGACTATAAACTTAAAGGTCTTAAGCCAATAAGGGAAGCATGGTTTTCTGCAAGGTCAGAAACAATGAAACCGCTTGAGCCTGGCTATATCATCGTCAATGTCATCCAGCCAGCTACCTCCATCACCCTTAAGGATGAATACAAGAATGGAATAACAGTGGAAATAGGTGACACTGCCGTTCTGAATACTGCATTGCGTACGTGTTATACGGTGAATCCAGCTAATTGCAATGAGGAACTGGAATGGACAAGCAGTGACCCGAATGCTCTGGTATCTACTATTGAAACAAATTCTCAGGGTATCAAGGAAAAGAAGTTCACACCAGTGAAGCCAGGTGTCTTCACCATGACTCTCAAAGGTGAGAAAGCAAGCATCCAACTGAAGGTTACCGTACACAAGAAAGTGACAGACATCACTCAGACATTTAGTGACTTTATATATATAAATGTGGGAGAAAGTCTGAAGGATATTCTTCCATTGACATATAAGGTGATGCCGGAGGATGCTACAGACAAGAGCGTGACATTCGAGATAAATAATGGAAATAACAATAAGCCTGTGCTTGAAGAAAGGAATGGCGAAATCGTAGGTGTCAATCCAGGAGAGGCATACATTATCGTAAAATCTAAAGACAATCCTAATTTAAGAGACGTACATCTCGCAGTTTACGTTAGACCTGAAGTTAAGACTTTGACATTCAAGAAGAATGAGTTATCATTCATCAAGCCAGAGAGCGATGGCGATAAAGCTGATTATTTCGATGAAGTAAAGGCAAATATCGTATTCTCTCCTAACTGGCCACTGTGGGTTGGAGATAAAGCGACAGAATTCTCTATCACGTCTGATAATCAGGATGTCTTAGACTTGAATTATAATTTCTATGAGCCTAATGAGAGGGCACTCCCAGTTCAACTTGGTACGGCAAATGTCAATGTAAATTACAGAGCACCGCATACCACTATCCAGAATGGAGTCCTCAAGAATATCACGAACCCTCTCTCTGGTTCATTCAAGGTGAATGTGGTGCAAGGTCTCCAGAGATTTACTGTGGAAGATGTAAGAACTGGTCTCGGCAAACCTGTTGAGGTGAAGATCGTTCCAGAGCCAAGCACTGCAAAGATAGACCCAAGCCTTATCAAGGTCACCGTAGGATGGAATCCTGACTATAGTGACAAGCCGGGCGAAAAATGGGAGATCGCTACCATAGCTTCTGCAAGCGAAGACAACCTCACCTGGACTCTCAATCCATTGGCTTTAGGACATGGCACCATCTATGTATCCTATGGAAACAATGAATATATGGGACAAGGTGAGTTTACCATCGGTCAGTCTTATATCCAGAAGGAAGGATGGAAGTGGAGCACATTCCTCAATACGCTCGAAAGCGGCACGATGCAGAATGCGTTTGGAGATGCAGTGCAGGAAATCCGTAGTGAATACCAACTCATGTATAATGACCCGAAATATGGTTACTTCGGCGATCTTAATATGCTCTACTCAGAAGAGTGTTACAAGGTAAGAATCAAGGATGGACAGAATGTAGATTTCATAGTGGATGTAACTTCCGTCAGTAATTATGGTGGCGAAAAGGAATACCACGCAAAGTGGAACTGGATACCATATACCAGCCAGCTGACTCTCTCTCCTAATGAATACTTCCGTATGGATGACGGAGCATTCCAGAATGGCGACCGTATCGTCTCCAAGGATGAAGGCTTCGCAGAGTTCAATGACGGCAAGTGGGGTGGCACCCTTGCTGCAATGCGTCCAGGCGAAGGATATATGTTCTACAATGCTTCCAGCGAGAAAAAGCTTGTCTCTTATAGAGGTGATAAAGACTTCGAACAGCGTCCAGCAAGCGCAGGAGCTAAGGCTACATTCGTCAAGCCAACGGTTTGGAAATACAACAGCGCACCTTTCGCTGACAATATGACTATCGTTGCCGACCTCGGAAGTCAGTATTCTACAAGTAATTACACCGTAGGCGCATTCGTAGGCGGTGAGTGTCGCGGAGAAGGCAGAATGGTGGATGGCAAGTGCTTTATCACCGTTCACGCTGACAAGGATGAGGTAATCTCATTCCTCATGCACGATGACATGACCGACGAGGTACGCACAGTCAATGAGCGCCTTGCTTTCTCAGAAATGGCAGGCTCTGTCAAGCGTCCTTTAAGAATGACATTGGGCGCCACAACGTCTATCGATGAGGCTACTATCGACCGTTCCGGCATCGCCGTGGTCAACGGACAGATTTCTATCCAGGGTCTTGACGTGGCTTCAATCCTTGTGGTCAACCCTGCAGGAGCAGTGGTATTGCGCAATCAGACCAATATCAGCCACCTGCCATCAGGTGCTTACATAGTGAATGTAAAGACCACTGACGGCAAGACCATCACCAAGAAGATTACGAAATAGTAACATAACGTATTTATGGGAGGTTGGGGCAGACTCTTTGGCTCAGCCTCCCTATAAATCCCTTCCTCTGTTTTTATCTCCAGTTCACGGTTGAGCCCCTTCGGGCTATCAGCCTTTTATTAACAAACTCAAAGAAGCGAAGCGATGAAAAGCCCCCTACATATAACCCTCATCACGACTCTGGCAGCCCTCTGCTTGTGTAATGAAGCGGCTAAGGCACAGACCATATCGGAGATTGCAAAGAGCGATCCCCTGATCATAACAGGCTCAGTAGGAACGCGTAACACCTACTTCCACTCATCGGCAAGCAATAGCTACGCTTCTCCTTTGAGTAATATGTTCTACCTGAACCTCAACGTGAGTCTCTATGGATTCAACATGCCGTTCTCGTTCTACTATTCCAACAATAATCTGGATTTCAATTATCCACACATCAACTTCAAGATCAATCCGCAATACAAGAACTGGCGCGGATACATCGGACGTACCTCCCTCAATTTCAGCCCCTACATCATGAATATGTCATTCAATGGAGTAGGACTGGAATATCGTGGACGCCAGTTTCATACCAGCATATTCTATGGCACTTTCCGCAATGCCATCAACGATAATCCCGACGATCCAGCACCGCGCAATCCGCAATATCAGCGAGTGGGGTGGGGATTCAATGTCGGCTACAGCAACGGCCACGGGGCAATAGACCTCTATATGCTTCGTGCATACGACCGTCTCAACACCATTGATGCGTCTTGGCGTGAGCGCATCGCACCGCAGGAGAACCTCTCCTTCGGACTCAAAGGCAGCTATTCCTTCAAGCGCTATTTCTCTTTTGCCACCAATCTCGCTATGTCGGCATTCTCTACCGATAGAAGAGCAGATAAAGTGACTACTGACGAGACAAAGCGTTTCGACAAGATATTCGACACTCGCTACACCTCTCTCGCACGATTTGCAGGAGACGTAAGCCTCAATTTCAATTCGCAGACATTCAATACTTCTGTGTTCTACCGCATGGTGCAACCAGATTATCTGACGCTCGGAACCAACTATTTAGCAAACAATTACCACAGCATAGGCGTGACAATGGGCACATATCTCTTCAGAAATATCTCCCTGTCAGCCACTTTCTCCGGACAGGAGGACAACCTGACCAACCGGCAGATGTACACCACGCGCGGTTATGTCTATTCAGCCAACGCCAGTTCGCGCATAGGCGAGCATTTCAATGTGTCGGCTTCCTACAGCGGTTACCTCACTACGCAGGGCGATGGCACGGAGAAAGTCAATGATACCACCCAGGTGAAGCGCATAATGCACTCGCTCGCATTTACCCCGACCTACACCACGGAGGATGAAATCCTCGCTCATACGGTGTCGCTCTCCACCAGTTGGTCGAAAAACAAGGACCTAAACAAGTTCTCCACCGGCGTGGGAGACTATACATCCCTCGCTCTCGGTGCCACTTACGACCTCGGAGTGAAGGCTTGGGACATGGATTTCATCACCTCCATCAGCTATCAGAACACCAAGGGCTCTGGAACGAGATATACCAGTGACGTGGCTTCATTCACCACAAGCCGCTCATTCCTCAGTGAGAAAAACCTGAATCTCTCAGCCACTCTCTCGCTCTGCTACAACGAAGTGGAGAAAATGTCGAAGAGCCTATCGATGGGAATGGACTTCTCAGCAAGCTATACCATCAATAATGAGCACATGTTCTCATTCACAGCAGGAATGTATAAGTATGGAGACGTCAACCCGTCGAAGACGCACGACGACCTCAATGCCACTGATATCACCCTCAGTTTCAATTACAACTATACATTCACGTTGCTCGAACTGAAGAAAAAAGCAGAGAAAGCGTCGAAAAAGAAATAATACCGACACTTTCCACCTAATATATACACTCTCATAGAAATCAAAACATTACACGATATGAAGACATTGCGATACTGCCTTACCTCGCTATTGATTATCATGAACTCACTCATGACAATGGCGGCAGACGACATCATCGTCAACATCACTCCCGTGCAGCCTGTGCTTCCTCCGCAGATAGGAATGTACATCAGCAATCCGGGAGCCTACTTCAACGTGACCGTGACCAACACCACACCGAAGCAGGCATTCATCTATTTCGGCATGACGCTCGCCAAAATGCCTAATGTCACCGAGCCGATGGTATATGTGCCAGGCAATCGCATGCCTAAGACACCGACTGTGGCTCTCGCTGCCAATGAGACAAGACATCTGAATCTCACGGAGATGCGTCAGATGTTCAATCACCTTGCAGCGTCAGACATTATCACTCAGTATGATTATTCCAGTGGATTTGCCAGCGGTCAGTTCGGACTCCTGGAGGAAGGCGAGTACCGTATCCAGCTCAATGTATATAAATGGAGCGTAGAAGGCAATACGGACATACTGCTCACTGGTGTGAACGCTGTAACCACCAATGGCAAAAACTCATGCCAATTTACGGTGCGCTATAAGGTCGATGCACCTAAATTCGTCAATCCGATACGCCCTATGGGTGTGTCGCTTGATGCATTAAATAATGTCGCTGAACTCAATCCATTAAACCCTATGTTTACATGGACTGAGACAGTGCTGACCGGTGCCCGTCCGGTGTATTTCAATTACGACTTCAAAGTGGTGGAAGTAGGACCTGGACAGGACCCGGAAGATGCGTGGACTCATGAGACACACGTGCTCTATAAGAAGGAGAACCTTACGTCAGCCACTGCTGTCATCCCGCAGAATGTCATCAGAATGATGGACAAGAACTGCACCTATGCCGCACGTGTTACGGCTAAACAGCGCAATCAAGTGACCATGAACAACATGGGATTCACTCTCGTGGCTAACGAAGGACGCAGTGATCTCATGCTTTTCAAACTGAAATCAGACGACAATCCTAAGTCTGTCACTCCGAAAGACGAAGACAAAAAGGGGAAAGACGAAGGCAAAAATGGCAAAGACGAAGGTAAGGAAGGAAAAGATAAAGGCGGAAAGAAAGACAATGATGATAAGGACAAGGATTCCGAAGACAAAGATTCAGACAAAGGTCTGGAACTGAAGTTCGGCTTCGGGTCAAAGGAGGGAACCTTGACTGACTCGATATATAATTTCTGTAATCCGGAAATCCTCTCGCCGTCATTCAATTCCGAAGCTGGCGCTCGCAAGATATTTGTCAACAATGACATCCTTGTAGAGTGGAAAAGAGCAAGATATGTCGGTGGTATTGGTACACGTCAGGACAGCGTAAAGCTATCTTATGACGTGCAAATCTTCCGTGGAGACCCTTCATTGAGCAATGAAGAGAACTTCAAGGGCGAGCCTATTTACAGCCGCACTACAGAGGAATTGAGAGATAGCATCCCTTGGGAGACAATCAATGGCGACGTAAACATCGGTGATTACCTCATTCTGCGCGTCAAGCCAAAGTCTGTCAACACGCAGTCTGTGGCTTTCGTCAATGATACTATCAACGTGGTGGACTTCGCTCTCAGCGACCGTATCAGTCAGAAGTTCTTCCAGTGTTCCGCTCAGATTTCCATCGACAATACCATTCCTACCAAAAAGTCGGCTTCCGACTATAAGGGAAAGGTAGTGGGCATAGGTCAATACCAGCTCAAGATAGATGAAATCTCCAAGTCAAAGCAGGGCTTCAAGGGTCGAGGCAGAGTGGAATGGCGTCCATTGGGCTTGAAGGTGATGATAGCAGTGGAGTTTGATTCCCTCTGCATCAATACCGATGACATCGTCTATAGCGGAATGGTACGCGGACGAAAGGATGATAATTACTATAGTCACAATGGCGAACAGGTGGATAAACTGTTTACTGAATGGGGACTGGACAATCTCATCGGTGACACCAGACTGCCGTTTGCTGACAAACTTCAGAAAGAGGCTTCACAGCGAGGACGTGAGTTTGCCAAGAGTATGGGTATCGGAAACTATTACAAATGGTATCATGATGCCAAGGACTTCCTCAGTGAGGGCAAGCTCGACAATCTCTGCCTGCCTATCAAGTTGCCTGAGAAGATAGGTAAAGTGCCGGTGGATCTGCAGATTGTCAATGTGACATTTGCTCCTACATGGGCGTCAATGGACCTCATGGGCACCTTTATGCTCCCTAACAGCAGCCACATCAAGAATGAGGTTCTCGTGCTCGGAGCACCGCATCTCTGCATCAGTCCGGAGAGATTGCTGCCAGAAGGCGGCGCTATATGCCTGCTTTCAGACTTCACTCTCACCGAGCAGGACTCGCAGTTTGATTTCACGTTCAAGTCACCTTCCGACATTACCGTCACTAACAACGGTAAGGCACCGGACGATGGCTGTTACATCAGTTGGGCCAACGACACTCTTTCTGCATTCATGCTTGATGTGGAGATGACAGTTCCTAATCTCAAGAAGGTGGATAGCAATGGAAAAGTCACCGAAGAATTGCCTAAGGTATATGTGAAATGGGGCGTACGCGACTGGAATGACTGGACTGCAAAGGTCGCAATGGATAATTTCGAGGCTGACGATCTGCCAGGTTGGACTTTCATACCGGGCAAGATGGTCTATGACCACTCATCCACTAAGAATGATGAAATCATGGGTAAGTTCCCAGCTACCTATGACAAGTCAAAGTCGCTTACTGCCAATAAGATGGAATCATGGCAGGGACTATATATCAGTGAGGTGGGAGTGCAGTTTCCTAAGTCGCTCACATTCGGCAGTGCAGACTCCGAAAAGCGCACTTCCGCAAGCATCAAGAATATGTTCTTCGATAAGAGCGGTGTCACCCTGTCGGGCGGTATCGACAATGCTTTCGATGCAGTGACAGGAAAGTTTGGCGGATGGGCTTTCTCCATCGACAAGGTGTCAATGGATATAGTTCAGAGCACATTCAATGGCTGTTACTTCACTGGAGGTATAGGAGTGCCATTGTTAGGAGGAAAAGACAATGACGGCAAGAATATCGACTACCGATGCGACATATATAATCAGAAGACCCTCAAGGACAGCAAGAATAAGAAGGGCTTTACCTACGTATTCAAGGTGGAGCCAAAGACTGACGAATTAGCTCTCGACTTCTTCCTTGCTGAAGCAAAGATAGATAAATCGCAGACCTACTTCCTGCTCGAAGCGGAAGATCAGGACGATGGCAAGACGCAGACCCACGTGGAGATGTGTCTCGGCGGAGTGATGGAGATACAGGGTCCTACTAAGATTTCGCCTTATCTGCCTGATATCCACTTTGTAGGTATGCGTATAGCCAACTTCCCATTCGCTCCTAAGGGACGCGACCCATGGAAGTCTGCCATTGCCAGCATAGAGAGCCAGCGCCAGGAAGCACAGAAGGTAAAGGATACTAAGATAACATTCTGCGAGAAGAAGGAGATGGAACTGGGTAAGGAATGCTATTTCAATGCCGGTCAGTGGTCGCTCTCTTCTATGCAGAAGAAGCTTGGTCCGTTTAAGTTTACTCTTGCCGACTATGAATTCCGCAGTGATTTGGCGGCAAAGAGCGTATCATTGTATCTCAAGGGTCAGGTATCCATCGTCGATGGTGTCTTTGATGCCAGTGCAGGAATCACCATCAGTGCCGGTGTGGATATCGAGAATCTTGACCTTTCATATAAGGGTTGGAACCTTGACGAGCTGTCAATAGGAGCTAACTTCGGCGTGGTGAAGCTCAATGGACGATTTGACATCAGAACTGAAGGCGAAGACCAGGGACTTGGTGGCAGTCTTGAAGTTACCATGCCTGGCGACCTCTTCAAGGTGACCGTGGATGGCGGATGCTTCGAGCATGATGAGGGCGTGGAGAATCCGAAGCCAAGTGAGAAATATACTTGGGGTTACTTCTATGGTGCGCTCAACTCCAAGGCTGGCATAGGAATGGACCCTGTGAAGATTACTGGCATACAGTTTGGTCTGTTCTTCAACTGCTCTCGTGGCGGTAGTAAGGACGGCAAGGTGGATTTGTCTGACACTAAGAAAGCCGCAGTGCCTAAATATGGCATCACAGGTATCATTGCAGGACTTAATCTCTCTGCTATCTCTGAGGAGACGCTCAGTGGTAAGTTTGATATGACTGTGATTTACCAGAAGGCCGTAGATGACAAGCCTGGCTATCTCTCTACCTTTATGCTCAATGGCAACCTTGAGGGTGCTGGCGGACTGATTAACACTAAGGCGAGCATCGTCTATCAATGTGATGACGTGGACAAGTACTTCCAGCTCAATGTGACATTCGAGACAGGCGGAACAAAGCTCGACAAGCTCACTGAAGGTCTCGACAAGCTCACTAAGAAGATGCAGGAACTCAACAATCAGTTTGATGGTTTCGAGAAAGATGTCAAGGCTGCTCTGCCAGGATTGGGAGGTAGTACGGACAATAAGACTGATTCCGAGAACAAACCTGCCGTGAAGGATGCTGGCACCGAGAAGCCTAAGGGCGCAGCAAAGGCTATGGAATCTGAGATTACGTTCGACTTTAAGATTACCTTCCGCGCTAAGGGCGAAGACTATAAGAAACCGAAATGGCACCTGTACGTCGGTGAGCCTGACTATAATAAGCGCTGTAAGATTACGTTTATCGACTTCGATGCTAAGATAGTCACCGTGAAGATAGGCGCTAATGCTTACGTATGTCTTGGCAACGAACTGCCTAACAATGGTCAACTCCCTCCTTTGCCTACAGAGATTAGCGAGTTCCTCAATGGCGGAAGCAAGGGTGGCATAGAGTCTGCCTCTGCTGGTGATGCTGAGAGAGCACGTCAGGGCTGTGTGAAAAATATGATGGGCACCGTGGATGGTGGCGTGATGCTTGGCGCACAGGTATATGGATTTATCCATTTCGACCTCGGACTCATCTTTGCCGATATGGGAGTGCAGGCAGGCTTCGACCTCTCTCTGCGCCACCTCAAGGGCGGATGGTGTACTAACCTCAATCATGGTAGGGGCGCAAAGCCTGGCCATAATGGTTGGTATGCTGAGGGACAGATGTATGCTTACCTCTATGCAGTGCTCAAACTGCGCATACGTCTCGGATTCTATAATACAGACTGGAAGATGCTGGATGCTGGTATCGGTGGTATGTTTAAGTGTGGTCTGCCTAATCCAAACTACGCTGTGGGCAAGGCTCGCATCAAACTGAAGATATTTGGCGGACTGGTGAAGATAGACCGTAAATTCAGCTTCGAGTGTGGCGAAGTCTGCCAGATGTTCTACGGCAATCCTCTCGACGACTTTATATTGTGGAGCGAGATGAGCATTGGTTCGGAGCGACGTCGTGAGGGATGGGATTATAATCAGCGCATCTCGCCGGAGCTGGGCAAGCGCCCTACTCTCAAGAGTAATGCTAACCTCAATCAGCATTATCGCCTTCTCGATGAGAATGAGCGTGCACGCTTGGAGAATGATGGTATCTCTGCTAAGGATATCTCTGCTTTGGCATCTCGCACATTCATCTTCCGTAATTCCAATAAGGAAAATGGCAAGTATGTAGCTTACCTATATTCATACACCGACTCTGCTTCTGCATACAGAGATTCTCTGCATGTCAATGCGCAGTTGGAGAAGACCGTAGAATTCTATCGTGGCGACGAGACTGCTTCACAGCATCTTCTCGACATCCGCCGATTGAAGCCAAACCGCTTCTACGCTCTCAAGGTGGTAGGATGCGCTAAGCAGATAGAGGCAGGTAAGGAGGTAGATCCTTATACTGTGGAAACTAATAAGGACGGCGAAGTGACAGGTGCTAAACATAAGGCATGGTCACAGACCAAGTATTACTACTTCCGCACCTCGGGCGAGGCAAGTGATAAGTTTGACCCTACGGATGAGAATTTCAATCTGAATGACTATGTAGCTTTGGCTTATCCGTCATATCATAATAAGTTGCAAATCTCAGACAAGGACCTAAAGAATGATAGTAAGTACGCTGAGAATGGACGCATCAAGGCGCATATCATCGATATGGTATATCCTAATATAGCTCTGACAAGAGAGTTTAAGAAGAAGAATCCTTCCGACAGATTGGTATGGAATCAGTATGTAATGGAAGAAGTGGAGAAACTATACACTAAGCCGGTTCGTTCAGGAAATAAAGCGATTACATATACAAAGAAGGAGATGGTTCGCAAACTATACCACTCTGAGGACGCTGTAATCAAGAATATGACATTCACTTATCCAGGAGCGGAAACCAGCGTAAGGACAAGTAATATCATCACTTCCAAGCCTCTCGGAATAGGATATAAAGAGAAAGGAAAGTGGATAGCTGACCTTAGTCTCGACTATATCACTACCAGAACCATGACCAGAACTGAGGAAGTGGAGAAGGAGAAGGTTACGAATACTCCATTTGCCCGCATAGTAATCAAGGCTAACGGAGGAACTATGCCTTCGGTATCAGTGCTTGCAATGTGGCGCAGTCAGACGAATGATATACGTAAGATACTGAAGAAGGCTGGCGCTAAGGGCGTATATAATCCTGCCGCATCAGGCAGTGGTGGTCTTCGTAACAATGACCCTGTGGGCAGTAAGACTGCTGGTAAGGGTAATAAGCTGACTACCGGTAGTGGCAGTACGCAGACTCTTGGCAAATCGAAGGTAGGCAATACAGGTTCGAATATGAGTTCTCCATCGTCTGCGTCTAACATCCTTAAAAGATGGAAGACCAATGGACTTACCGATAATGAGGTAGATAAGCTCTTGACCGGATTGGAAAATAATACAAATATGTATAACACCAGTACTTACACCGTGACAGAGGATGTGCCTTACGAGGTGCGCGATACTATCAATCTGCTCTACTTGCCTCTCTCTTGTAGCGAATCTACATGGTATGGAGGTATCGACAACAGAACGATTGGCACCAATTATCAGTATGAAGAGCCGTTTGCCACATGGAAGTTTGTAGGTCTTGAACAACAAATGCTTGAGAAGTATCGCACTATGAGATATACCGACGCTTCGGTAGGTATGGCAAAGGATGGTAAAGGCAGATACTTGGTGGAGACGGATCCATTGCTCTATCTCAGTTGGATAAGCAACTATGCTTTCGTAGGAGGATGGAAAGCCCAGCTGAAGAAGTATAACATCGGAGTCACCACCACAGAGTCATTGCTGGCTACAGGTAGCGGTGGTTACTATGGTGGCAGATATGGTCAGGCAAGCGAAGACCGTGTGGTCAATGGTCCGAAGGACATCTTCAAGGTATTCTTCTACAATCCAGACACCTACTATTTCCCAGTTCGTGAGTTGGATAACGTAGAGGATAATGTCGCACTGCTGACAAGCGATCGTATGTTTGCTGTCAATCCTTGGAACTGTACAAGTAAAGAGAGATACAGTCTGCTGGTGGCAGAGGCTGCAAGAAATATCGGTAATTTGTATGGTCTTGCTTCAAGAGTTAGTAGCCAACTTACCGATAAGATGCAAGAGGCAAACAAACAGTTTAGCAGATATAAGACAGAAAAGGGCAAGCTGAAGGATTTCGTCTCTAAATATCTGAATGAGCGCAACGGACTCTATATAAGTTTCTTGTTATCAGAAGTAAATAATATGGTAAATCAAAGCTCTACAACGTCATTCAGTCAACATGGTAATTACTGTAAGGCTTACGTACCTTATTATCAGATGGCTCTCACTACGCCTTTGCTTGATCCTGAAGACATATTCGAGTTTGAAGGACAGAATCGGATTAGTAAAGGTAGATTCAAGCAAGAGACCCAGAATTTGGTTTGGAGCAAACTTGCCGACGAGAATGCTCCAGGCTTCATCAAATTCAATCCGGGTTTAGGCCGACGTCAACTGGAGAACATCAAGGTGCAGGCATATCGTGTAAATGGTTACGACCTCAACAGTGGTGAGTATTCAGTCAATCCAGAGCTCTATGATGTCAGAGATGAAAATCTCGGAGCATTTACCGCCCCGGTAATCAATATCGTTTTGGCTGACATGGATGATAGAAATGCCAATGGATTTGAGCCAAGGAAGGTGAGCGAAATCAATAACTTCCCTGTCGAAGGTCAACCTGATTCACCAAGACCTGTCATCGTCGGTGGTGGCAAGAAAGATACCTCTAATCCTCCTAAAGGCACTTCTTCTAAGAGTTCTACAGACTTGAAGATGAACAACACCAAGCCTGTCAGTCAATTTATAAAAGATATGAAGATGGAGCAGACCATAGAGAATATCAAGAATGGTAACATTCGTATTGATGTGGGCAATGGCAACAGTTCGAAGAAGGAGGCAAACTCCACTCCGGAACTTCCATCTACGCTGATTAAGGTCGGAACCATCACCGACAATGATATCAAGAAGGCTGAGACGGAAAGGCGGACACGCGTTACCGGTCCTATCAATACTGAGATATCAAAGGCTGATACCACTTCTACAGCGGCTTCTTCTACACCGATAAGGAAGGCAGAGCCTCTCTCTTCTACAAAGGCTACAACGTCTGGAGTTCAGAAGGCTACTGGCACTACCTCTACTGGTAGTAAGCAAAAGAAATCTACTGGCACTCAGCTGAAGCAGTCCATTCGCACTACTGCTACTGGTACTAAGCAGAAGAGTACAGTGAGGACCCGGAGGACACGACGTTGACGACATCAGATTCTTTTTTTTCGGAACGTTTTAACTCTCTCTCTATCGTAAAACTAAAAAACATCATAATATGAAAAGAAACAAGGTCATAGCTACACTCTTAGCATCGCTCTTCATAGCGGTGTCTGCATCGGCAATTCTTGCACCGGGCAGATCTTCCACGGCAACGGCTAACGTGGCTTTTCCTCCGTATGGCAATGAGGCGGTGCAACAGTCCGACTCTGTCGTCGAGGAGGAAGTGAGGGTACGCCCTGCTGCCATCAATATGCTTGCGCGAAGCTATGGTGATAGCATCGTGCTGAGATGGGCGCCGGAAGACTACGTCACTTGGAACTACCTCAACCACGTAGGCTATAATCTCTATCGTATCTACACCGATAAGAGTGGCGTGCTCCACGACGACCTCATAGCAGAAGGTATTCGTCCGCTTTCGCTCGAACAACTGCGTGCTCGATACCCAGAAAGCGACTCGCTGGCATTCGTGGCTGTAGGAATGATTTATGGAGAGGGAGGCGTTAAGCCTAACCAGACACGTGAACGCTACGGAGAGATGGGCGCAATGCTGGAAATATACGAAGATCAGCAGACGCAGTATGCTTTCGCTGAAATGGTGGCTGAATGGCGTCCCGACGTGGCTCAAGCCATCGGATTGAGATATGTCGATCGCGACGTCAAGCAGGGATTGCATTATCAGTATATCCTTCAGCCTGCCAAGCGCGACTCTTTGGGACGACTGCCTATCGCTCCTGGTAGCATAAATCTGGAATGTACTAAGTATAAGCCAATAGATTATGCCCCTACCTATACTGACACCGTCAGCACGGGTCTCTCGCTTGTGCTGAAATGGAAGGATAATGTCAACTCTACATTCGAGATAGAGCGACGCCTCGAAGGAGAGAAAGAATGGAAGCGCATCACTGTACGTCCGTATGCCTCTGCTCTCGACCTCGGTTTCGATAAAGAGGAACTCAATCGCTATTCCGACGTAGTGGAGAAGCCAGGAGTGTATGAATACCGCGTATTGGCTTATGATGCCTTCGGTGATCTGCTCGTCAGTTCCACCACCCATAAGGTGAGAGTGGGAGATGTGGATGCTCCGACACCGCCTACCATACGCCAGATCCTCATCACCCGTGAAGGAGACCCTGACTCTACCCAGGTGATTACCGCCCATGTGGAGATAGAAAAAGCCGAGATAGAGGACGACTGCATAGGATTTATGCCTCTCTATTATAATGAGCGTTATACTGGTAAGCAGTGGAAGAGTATCTCCGAAACGATGTTCTCTCCTACCGACACCGTGCTTTCCATTGATGTCAGCCGCCTTTCCACCGGTATGCTCACCATTGCCGCTGTCGATACGGCAGGCAATATGGGATATTCCATGCCGGTACAGCTTCGCATCGAGGACAAGAAAGCACCGGAACCTCCGCTCAATTTCAAGGCGGAAGTGGAGGAGAATGGCAGAATACATCTCTCATGGTCGCCTGCTCCTGAGGATCGTGGCGATATAGCATTCTATGAAGTGGCTGTGGCAAATGACACCACTCATCAGTTTGTCATCATCTCTCCGCAACAGATGCGCGACACCACCTTCACCGACTCCGTGGCAGTGGATGTCAATCAGAAGTATATCTATTACCGAGTGCGTGCCACCGACTATGCTTCCAACATCGGACAATACACCAAGATTCTGCAGGTGGAGCGTCCTCATCTGCTTCCGCCTACTCCTGCTCACCTCGACACCCTCGTGGTAGATACGGAAGGCATACACCTCTGCTGGATAGCCGGTGCTGACAAAGCCACTATCATCCATAATGTCTTCCGACGTCTGGAGAATCAGCCTGACTGGGAACTGATAGCTTCGCTGAATGCCGACTCTGTGGCTGCTGACAATTACCGCATCCGCATTGACGACAATCCGCCGTTCAACAACAAGCGACGCTATGAATACGTGGTGGAATCATTCAATTCCACAGGTATCAGTTCCGGACCAAGTCTTGTCGTCTCCGTAATGAATAATCGCAACACCGCCGTCAACGTGGAGCTCAATCTCGTAGGACGATACGACTCTGACGCAGAGCGTACACGCCTCTCATGGGACTGCGAAGGCGAACAGCCTGACGGCGAACGCTATTGGGGCGTATATGTACGAAAGCCGGGCAAAGACTCTTTCGAATATCTCATTTCAGAGGATATCAATGAGCCTTTGCATAGCAACCGCCTGCTCTCGCCTGGCGAGACAGCCGAATTCTATGTCAAGCTGCTCTATTCTGATGGAAGAGCCAGCAAGCCATCGAATATCGTGAAGGTCACAGCGCCTCAGAAAAAGTAAGAATTATCCCTATTCCCTAACCCCCTCACTCACATTCTGTCGATATGAAGCTACACAACATCAATACGTCTTCACTCCGCATGGCAATCCGTGCGGCGTGCCTCGCACTCACAGTCACAGCCCTGTGCTCGTGCGGTGATTTCTACACCTATGAGGAAGACGAACTTCAGGAAAAGCCCACTATGACGCTGTATCGCGATACCATCGACATCATGGCGGGAGACTCGTGCCGCCTCATTGCATTCATCATGCCGGTGAATGTCGGAAACGTCGGAGTGGAGTGGTACAGTGTCGATGATGCCATCGCTACAGTCAGCGGTGACTCCCTCGTGGCTGTCAAGGCTGGGGCATGCAAGGTGGTGGCAAGGTCGGCTGTAGATGAGTCTGTGGCTGACACATGCCTCGTAAGGGTCATGAAGCCTTGGAAAGGTGTGCCACAGGGCGAATACATGAACGAGACAGTGGTATATGCTGATATCAAAGTGCACGGGCAACGACCTGGAGAGTCGCTGATGGTGGGAGCCTTCGTTGGCGAAGAACTGCGTGCCACTCCTAAACTCATGAACTGGAACGGACATGAGTATTACGTCTTCCGAATCTCTGGTCGCCGCGATGTGGTGCTCGGAGAGACAATAGAATTTCGTGCCTTCGACCGGCGAAAATATCAGCTTGAGCGTTTCAGTTATAAAGTGACGTTTGATGGACAGAGCCACGGCACACTGTCTAATCTCGTCAGTCTGGTGATAGAATGAAGAATGTTCTAAATGAAGAATGAAGAATTCGGGTTACGTACTCTGGCTTGAGGTTCTCAATTGCGTCAGCGCGATTTTTCACTTTTCACTCTTCACTTTTCACTAAAAGAAACGTAACTCCCATTCTTCATTCTTCATTTAAAAATCCGCCACTGTGTTGCCCGCGTTACCGGGCAATAATTCCTATAATAATAAAACCCCATCCTCATTATGAAAAGACTATATTACATCCTTATCATGATAACAGTGGGCATGTTAGCCTCCTGCTCACTCTCCTTCGACTCGTTCATCGACGAAGAGGATGCCGACCTCGCAAACAATGGCGACGGTTTCACTGCCCCGCGCCACATCAAGAACGAGACAGGCACTGCCACCTACCAGTTTCATGAAAACGTGGTATGGCTCAATCATGACGACTACAATGGCTATATCATTGAGATAAAGGACTCTCTCATCTCCTTCGCCAGCTCTATGCCGGCGGAGTTGCTCCCCAATCCGGGCGACGTGGTTTATCATGCGGCCGATGATAGGTTTGGCGGAATAGCCATAGAGGCAGAGCGCGTGTTCAAGGATGGCGACCGTTTCAAGTGTATCGGCAATAATGTCGATGGCACCCGTGTGTTCAAGGTGCTGAAGATTGACATGAAAAGCAATTATCAGGGATATGATGACACCACGTCTGACATCACGAGAGCCACAGATATCAAAAAGACTTTCATTGACACCACCTATACACTGGGAATCAAGCTAAACCAAACAGGCGTCGTCGAACACTACATCCCGATAATAAAGTTTACAGGGAAATTCGAACTTGCGAATGAGTTGTGGCTACGCCTTAAGGAAACTTTCGACATCCACATTGACAGCGACAAGGATGAATTCCGCTTAGGACTCGATACTTATGTCAAGACCATATTTACGAAAACCGTCTCTGCCAATGGCACCGTAGAAATCAGATGGGTAGGACCACTATCTGTCGAATCGCAATCTTTAATATCTGTTCCTACTATTCCAATCCCAATTATTCCTAAGATAGTTTCAGTGGAATTGGCATACCAGTACGAGACGAAGGATGGATATGCCAATTATAAGGAGACCTCCACTTATACAAATGAGTCATGGTATGCATTTGAAATCGGTGTTGAGCCTGGATCCATCAAGCCTTATTTCAAAGAGAGAGACAATAGAACAAAGACCACGTCCAAATACGAAACCAGTGGATATAAAAACCTTGATGAGAGCAGGCATACTTTCTCCGTGAAAGTAGTGGGATTGTCTATTCCAGGATTCTCCGTTTTTGAGAAAGGCGTGGGCATCTCATATATCAACAGAAAGGAGTACGACAATAATCTCGGTTGCTACCTTCGCGACCAGAATCCATATGATAAGATCAGTCTGCCTCTGCCTTTCTATAAGTATGTCTATGGCAATGATCGTACCGAATATACCCATGCTCTCGACATCTTCCTGGCTCAAAACAGAGGTGGCGTAACTTCCAAGCTCGATTATCTGGGCATCAACAAGCATGTGCCTACTGTCGTGAAGTTACTACCTTTCGGAACAATGTTCGGCGATGCACATTTCAAAGAGATTACTCTAAGCAAGAAGAATGATTATCAGATTCCTGTGATAAAGAATTTCTCTTTAGGGGCGGTTAGTTCGGATTCTCCAAATAAGACAAGACTCAAGGGCTATGTGGAGTTTGATAAGGTTGGACGCACGGAGGAAAACCAGAATGAATTCACCGATCTCTGCCTTCTCATTTGTGAAACTTCTAGTCTGCAAAGAATAATCGCACTCGACACCAAGGGCGCAAAACTGCAAAAGAACAAGAAATACGAAATCGATGCCACTATTGACATGTTAGCTGATGACCGAAATTGGACTGCAGCAATAGTAGTTACCGAACCAAACGAGAAGAGAATCTATAGTCTCGAAGAGCTTCCTATCTACAAACCAGAAGAATGCTCAAGGTTTACAGAGTTGTACCAGGATATAGGACAGGAGGATTATGATGGAAATTATGAATATGCTGTATGTGGTCTGTGGGATCATATCGGTCCGAAAGATTACCATGTCGGCGGAGTTCGTCTGAAACTTTATGACGAAAGCAAATCTCTCGTGGCGGTGAAGTATTTCCGTTTTGATGAGAAAAACCACGCATCTTACAATAGATTTGCCATTTTCTTCACGGCCAACCGCCCTGAGAAGTTCACCGCGGAACTGGCGCCAGGAGTCTATAAGTCAAAGACTTCCACCAATGCGGACTTCGACAAGACCGTCAAAAAGCAATACATCAAGACCGTCACATTGCTTCCCGATTTCGGTGAGAGCGATGAAGATTGGAAATATTTTGACAAGGTATTCAATATGGAAGACGAAGCTTTGTAAGGTTTAGTCGGGTGTTTGGTTGTCGGTTATTGGTTGGTGTTTGGTAACCAACGGTAAAAGCCGTTGGCACAGTGGCGGCTTCTTGAGGGGTAGTCGGTTATTGGTTGGTGTTTGGTAACCAACGGTAAAAGCCGTTGGCACAGTGGC
>SAMEA104315429__coassemble_781_pt1 | contig 18831 bp, 20 predicted proteins | sample SAMEA104315429__metabat2_high_PE_009 | metagenome-assembled genome bin SAMEA104315429 (sample SAMEA104315429) | gut metagenome | biome: Monkey gut; feature: monkey-associated habitat; material: faeces | place: China | collected 2013
CAATTTCAAGAAGTTGGAGTGGCGCACCACTCTTGTCCATTGAGAATGCAAGAACTAAACCTTTTGGTCTTGTGGTCATAGCATCCCCAGATATGGCTGTGTTCATACCATCCGTCCAGGTCTGAAGAATTGCAAGCCAATGGAAACAGCAGATGGTCTGAGTCGAGAGGATAAATGGTCTTGTCGCATAATTTATACTGATGGGAAGACTCAAAATCCTTTTCCTTTCCCATTGTACTGTAACCGAAATTCACGAACCCTCTGTTCTCAAGTTTTCTCTGCAAGGCATCATAGAAATACAGGAAATTATCTGCATAGATTACAATTATATTCGAATCGTCTATAGCAGATGCCACGCCCCATTCTGGCAATTCGTTTCTGGAGCGTCCCTTGTCAAGGTCCCTGAAAATCAGCTTGCCGTTCTCCCAATTATAAAAGGAGAGAACACTCGTCTTGCCATCAAGATACCCCAGCATCCCTGACGTGGAGAAATACGACCCTACCCATGAGACAGAATCGTCTTTCAACTCTATGGAATCCTGCAGACTGACAATCCAATCCATATTCCTTATGCCACGATGCTCCATGTCTGCTCGTCTGCCGCATCCGGCAAGACATATCATCAGCAGCAAAAAACTTGACAGAAAATAATGTTTCATAATTGAAAAAAAAATCATTTTTTGAGGATGAACTATTCATCGTAACAATTTGGATTGTCATTGCTTGAAGATACAATCATATACCCGAACTCATCATGTCCGCTTCCGGAAACAAATATCCTGTCAACTGTCTGCCATTTCTTTGTCGAGAGTTTACCGCCATAAAAATACATATTCATGTTGCGTTCTCACTTCATTGCTGTTGTTTTTTCACTGATTATCGGAAACGATATCTCACGAGGTGGTAACAACTGCCTTCATTCGTATCGGGATATATACCATACAATGAATTGGCGTGCTGGACAATCGGCATAAAGCCATAGTCAGACTTGCCGGTTCCAGCAATTCCTGACTGCGACTTCCCGCTGACGGTATCATGTATGCTCGTCATCACGAATTTCGACCAGTACTGGGATATCACCTTATTATTGACAATGAAAGCGCTGACCGGGCGCACCGGTTGTGATGCGGCATCGTTATACTCCAGCGATGCGATATGCTCAAGAGCCTCATCTTCATACTTATAGACGGCAAAAGAGCATGGATCTATGATGCAGACCGCATTCCCGTTCTTCTGGAATATGTGCTTGGTGGGAAGAGAAGTCCTGGTATCAATATCCGTTTTGAGGAAGTCATTGACCATCACTCCTTCATTGTCCGTCACGACTATTTTTCCTACATCATCGTTGGCATTGAGATTGTAGAGCAGAAAGCCCGTTTCCGTTTTTTCTAAATCCAGACAAGGAAATCCGATATTGATTCTCTCCTTGAATTTCAGGTTTCTGTCATACGAGTTGACTGCAAGCCCTGCCATATCCAGGACGTAAACATTATCCTTGTCAGAGGCGATAGCTGCAGGCTTGACATATTCGCCATGCCCCCTTCCCTGAGCATTGATGCTGCAGACAAGCTTCCCAGTCTCAAGGCTATAAGCCATGATATTGTTTGCCTGGTCGAGAAGGTAAATGTTGCCATCCACGATGCAGGCATCCTCCACATTATAGGATATGACAGAGGATGGGACTGGCAGTGTCAGAGTATCCACCTCCGCAAGCATGCTATCTATTGCCAACAGACCTTTTTCCTCCGAGAATGTATCGACACCTACAGTCGCAACATTGCCGTTTCCGATATTACTGCTTGACACACACCCGAACATCATTATTACTGCAAGGGTGCATATATATAAATTCAACCTCATAATCTATGTTGTGTGCAAATAAATAAGTATCTCAACTTTCGCAAGATATAAAGCCCCTCAGTCCCCACTATCGTGGGGAAGATAAAAACATCAATATAGAAATATAAAGAAAAAAATAGAAAAAAATATATTTGTTTATTTTTATTTATTGATATTTTAAGACACTTGCGGAAGTAGAGTTTGATAATATTTCCGGTCACCTCCTTATTCTATTTGACTGTATAGATAAACAATGTAGGGTTCGACTCTTCTGAGACGTCTTCAAAGTCTTCAACGAACTGTGCACTTATGCTTTTCTTTACCCGCATGTCTGACTCATACATATTCTTGAAATTCATGATTGAGGAAGCATTCAGCACGAAGCAGCATCTGGATTTTCTTCCTTCAACCGGAACAAATAGAGACAATGGAAGATTATATTTGGAGACTGTCATATAGGAATAATTCCTGCAATATCTACTGGAAGGCTGAGCCACATGAATGCCATAAAGATTGGAACTGAACATAAACGAGGCCTTTCCCCGAACAAGATTGGTTATCATATATATATACTTGTTCTTCTTGCATAACTCATACAGCTCACAGCAATCATATTGCTTCGTGAGTTTTTCCTCGGGAAATTCAAAGCTCTTCATATTCATCGTGAAACAGCTGTCAATGGCTGCATTGGAAACATGATAGATATTGTGATCGAATTTTCTCACAAACACCACATCACTGCCATCAGAAAACATTTTGCTCCCCAAACTGCAGAACGGTGCATACTCTTCCGTAAAAGGCAACAGCTCTGTGATTGTGCCATTCCGCTTGCTTTTGCATGATATGGTGAATTCTGGAGTCTGGGCATCAGCATAAGTGGAATGATAAAGATAGATGTATGATTCATCGCAACAAATGTCTGTATAGTAGTCATCGAGTTTCTCAGTCCTGACATAATCGCCATCTGTCGTATAATGAATGATCGAACTTGGGTCGGCAAGACACAGCAATTCCTTGCTTGTACGGTCGTAGGTGACATCTATAAGGCGGACATACTCTCCCTTGCCATGTCCCATCTTATTGATGGATCTGACGAATCTGCCTGTATTGTCAAATACCGTTATCCGATTAAGCATCCTGTCGAATATGTACAGTTGGTCGTCTATTTCGATAATCCTGCTGATATTGTTTATCGCGCTCTGACTGCCATTGTTTTCCAAGCGCACCATCTTCATGTCGCCAAGATATGTGGTATCGCTGAATGAGGTCTCTGCATCCACAAATTCTATCGGCTTTTCTATAAACGCCAAGCTCTTCTCTGTGCTGCATGACATTGCCGACATGAGGCAAAGGAGAAGTATGGCAACTGTCGTATAGTGTCTATATTTCATTTTCATCTGTTGTTACTGGTTGGCATATTTTTCTTTAAGTTTATATTTGATGATATAAAAGCCATGACTGTCAGCATTATCGTATTCGCTCTTCACGTTCAGGTCCTTCAGTTCTCCTTGAGTGACAGCGGAAATGGCAAGGCTGCCATCGTATCCGAGGAAATCAGGGAACGATCTGATGGCACTGTTGACGATACGTGCTCCATCAGGTTTGTTTATTGAGAGATTGATGCTTTTACCAGATTTATAGAATGTGATACATTTGTCATTGAGAATCGAACTTGACAATATGAATGAAGACTTAAACTGATTGTCCATAAAACTCTTGATGCTTTTTTGATTGTCCAAGGTTATCAGTTTGTCATCCTCATATTGAAAACATTTTTCGACATCTCCGTGATTATCAAGCAAGAAGGTGCGGTGTTCATGGAAATCTGAGAAAACGAACTTGTCTCCGTAAGCCTTGATATTGGCAGGTATAAAGGAAGTCGTTCCTATACTGTTGTCGGATATGAATGTATGCTTCTTTACAAGTTTGAAATCCTTATCAAATATATAAAACAGGCTGTCACTCTCATTACGGGTAAAGCCCTGATGATTTGTAGGACAAAGAATCATACCGTTTACACAGGCTATGTCACTCAACGATACATTGCCTAGAACTTTCTCTTCGAGGAAGGTCCCATCCAAGGTATAGACCTTTACTAATGAAGGCCTATTGCAGAGCAGCAACAGACGACGGTTCTTCCTGTCTATGGTGAAATCCAGAATATTCGTATATTCACCAGGACCATGTCCTTTCTCTCCGATTTTTCTTATAAACTTACCGTCTCTGCCAAATACGAACAAGCCCACATTTCCATTTGAACTAAACACATAGTAGTTTTCTTCAAAGCATTCTATCCTTCGCGCAAAACTAATATGGCATTCATTGGTGTCTTCCAACGGCAAGCACATGGAAATATCAAAATAGTCATTGAAAGTGGTCATTGCCGTGTCTGTGGATTGCAATGGAATGTTGACGCTATCGATATTAAGAGTTCTGTCTGAACATGACCAAAGCAATACCGAACCGACAACTAACTGCATAGCTGAAAATATATATTTATACATAATATTTCAAAATTGATTTAGAAGTCACTGAAGTATATACCCAACTGACAATCAGCAATAAAATATCAATAAATAAAAATAAACAAACATTTTTTTATCTGTTTTTTCTTTATTTTTCTATATTGATGTTTTTAATCTTCCCCACGGACAAGTGGGGACTGAGGGGAAACAGAATTTCCGCCACCATCTTTACTTGTTGATTTCAAAAGTGCATAAATAATATATGTCATCTGTATTCGGTTTTACACCCACTCCATATATCTTATCGCCATCTGCTTTTAAGAATTGGATTATGCCTTGGACTTTCTGCTCTGCCACCAAGTCCATAGTGGTGCTGTCATACAGTTGGAAGGATGTGAACGCTTCGCGATCGTCCAGTATTTTATGGAAACAAGAACGGATGATATACTTGTCGGTACACAGTAAGGACGCATTGAGCGAAACCCGCTTCATGTCATCCAGCATATACTCCGCTTCACTTTCATATTTGTCGCCGGTATAGCTTCTGTCCGCATCCTCAAATTCATAGCCAAAGGTAAACTTCACTGCATTCATGTCATGGTCATAGACGTATATCAGAGAGTCCGTGGCATGAAATGACAGATAACCGTCTCCATAAGGCGACGACCTGAAGAATTCAAAGTTTGGCGACGGATGCTCCATATATCTATCCGGATATTTTCCCATCAGCCCCATGAACTTTTTCTCTTTCAGACTGTACTTGCCCCAAATGGCCCCTTTCCGGTATCGCTCTCCGTTTATTTCGGAGAGATTACGGTTCACGAAAGACAATGGCAGGATGATGGTATTGCCTTCACCGGCATATATGTCTATTCCGAACTCAGTCATTTCCATCACATTATAGACATACGGGGAGGCATAGTCATCCTTGCTGCCTTTGTCCCAGCCGAAATCCAACAAGCCTCTGTATTCCATCACATTCTCTGCATCATTGTATATGCTTACATCCAGCGATGAACCGACAAGGATTATTCTGGAATCGTCATTTGCCAATGGATAAGCATACATAAACTCGGGCACTTCCAGGCTGGACTTTCCCTTGCCCAACACTCTTCCGAGGTATTGTCCCGTCTTCTTGTCGAATTTGAGAATGGAGCAATAGTATTTGTCTGCAAATCCGATGTAGTCACTTGTGGCAAAGAAATTGCCATTCCAACTGACGGAATCCGCCGACAGGAGGAATGAGTCCTTTCTTATTTCCATGCCGACTATATGTCTTTCACCTTTGTGTATCGCTGTGGTATGTTCACGGCATGATACCGAGAACAATACTGTCATTGCTGCTAACAGGAAATGGAATGATAATTTTTTCATATTTAGGGAATAGTAGTTTGAGGGTGATATAGGTGCTACAAAAGTAACAATAAAAAGGCAAACCGAGAAGAAAAGCGGAGAGTTTTATTGATATTTTGCGTTCTTCTGCTCAATTTGTCAATTTTTAACATTTGCATTACAGGAGAGTTGGATGGACGTGACTATTCCTTGACCTTCTGGATTACCACTTTCTTCAATATTCCTTCATTCAACAATATCTCATAGGACATATTGCCGCTTGACGGCATCGGCTCGCATTCATATTTCTTCTCGTCATTTCCTATATACAGATAGCCGTCATCATACTTATAGCTGACTGACGAATCCTGTGAAAGGACGAAAGCGCTGTCTGTCACCTCAAACGGCTTGGAGGTGCTGACATACTTTGCCATTTCCTCCGGAGAGGTGCCTTCTGCGAAATCTACGCTGACCACTGAATATTTTCCCTTTTCCAGCCCTTCCTTGTTTCCATCGCAGGAAAGGAAAAACGACATGCCGAGGATGCACAATGCTGATGAAATGATTTTTCTCATAGTTTCTTTTGTTTGTCTGAAAAGTAATTGGGTACTATTCAGAAATTCCATCATCGCTTCGTGAGGCGGTTTCTCTTTCAGAAATGCGGATGAAGCGGATGGCGGCTTATCATGAGACCGCAGCTTTTTGATGGTTATCTGCGTTGCATGTCGCATTTGGGAAACCCTTCGGAATCCATATATTTTCGCATCGCCATGATTTTTTCCACAAGAAAACGATGCGGAGTCATTTCTTTTTACTATCTTTGCATCCATATTGCAAGATACATTTCATGCTGTTGCCCACGATGTTAATATAGAAGGACAATGCAGACGTATCTCCTGACATATATTCGGAATAAAGAACCTTACTTAGCAAGAATCAAATGAAAGACTTTGCCGCTATAGACTTCGAGACAGCAAACAGCCTGCCCACCAGCGTATGCTCGGTGGGTATCGTCATAGTGCGCGACTGCAAAATCGTAGATACATTCTATTCCCTAATCAAACCGGAACCGGAATATTATGACTTCTGGTGCAGTCAAGTGCATGGACTGACAGAAAGAAATACATACAGAGCGCCTATCTTTCCAAAAGTCTGGAAACAGATAGAGCCAATGATAGAGGGACTTCCGCTCATTGCCCACAACAAGGCATTCGACGAGAACTGCCTGAAAGCCGTGTTCCAATGCTACGGAATGGATTATCCCGACTATGATTTCTACTGCACACTGCAGAAATCACGCCGCGTATGGCCCTGCGGACGCCATAACCTCGACATCATTGCGGAACGATGCGGATATAATCTGAGAGCCCACCACCACGCTCTTGCCGATGCGGAGGCTTGCGCTGCCATAGCCATCAAGCTGTTTAATCCTGACGGTGACCCTTCTTTCATGGAGACAAGTGACCTGTTGCTCGAAAAGATGCTGACTCTCACCGAGCCTGTCAAGGCGGCTTGCCTGGCTGAAATGATGGAGATGGACCGCAAAACCATCGACAAAGCACTGAAACTGCTAAAGGAAGACGGAAAAGTAATATCGCCAAAGCGAGGGGTTTATGCGGTAATGCATAATGCATAATTCATAATGCATAATTCATAATGCATAATTCATAATTCATGATGCATAATTCATAATGCATAATTCATAATGCATAATTCATAATTGTGTTGTTTTGTAGAATGCGCAAACAATTAAACGATAAACATAGCTGTCTGGAAGGCAGTACAGAGCGAAGCCACCCAACTGCGTCAGCGCGTTTTTTCACTCTCCACTCTTCACTCTTCACTAAAGCAACAATCCACCACCGTGTCCGCCGCGTTACCGGTGGATATCCCCCCAAAAATACAAAAACAAAAAACAATGAAAAAGATATTTGCTATTATCGCATCTGCCATGATGATAATGGGATGCAACGCACAGAATGAGAAATTCAAGAGCCTCACAGTGGATGAATACGAGAAAGCCATAAGAGACACCGCCGTGGTGCGCCTCGACGTCAGAACTGCAGAGGAATTTGCTGAAGGACACATCAAGAACGCTCTGAACATCGACGTACTGAAGGCGGACTTCGAGAAGAAAGCTATTGCTACCCTACCAAAGAAAAAGACTATAGCCATCAACTGCAGAAGCGGAAAGAGAAGTAAGAAAGCGGCTATGATTCTTGCTGCTAAAGGCTACAAGATTATCGAACTCGATGAAGGATATAACGGCTGGGTGGCTGCCGGCAAGAAGACTGTCAAGAAATAAGGAATGAAATGCTGAAAAATATCATCTTGCTCCTCAGACCTCACCAATGGGTCAAAAACCTATTCTGCTTCATACCGCTGTTCTTCGGACGGCACCTCTTTGATGCGGAATATGTACTGCCATGCTACTTCGCTTTTATGGCTTATTGCCTTGCTGCAAGCGGAATCTACTGTTTTAATGACATCTACGATGCAGAGGCAGACAAGAAGCACCCCGTGAAATGCAAGCGCCCTATAGCTTCTGGAGCAGTGGGAAAGCCTATGGCTTACATCATAATGCTCGGATGCTTCATCGCCGCATTCGGCATTGCATTGGCTGGACAGATATATCTTGGAATTTCCATGATGCCCGTCTTTGCTATCATTGCATTCTATATCTTGCTCAACATCGCCTACTGCATACGCCTCAAGCATATCGCCATAGTGGATGTATTTATCATTGCCGTAGGATTCGTGCTCCGCGTACTGATAGGCGGACTGGCTACCAGCATCGCCTTGTCGCAATGGATAATACTCATGACTTTCCTGCTCGCCCTCTTCCTCGCCCTTGCCAAGCGCAGAGACGACGTAGTGATGTATGAAGACACTGGTATCATGGCGCGTCGTAACGTCAACAGATACAGCGTGCAATTCATGAACCAAGCCATATCCATCATCGCCAGCATCACTATGGTAAGTTATATCATGTACACCGTATCGCCAGAAGTGGTGGAAAGATTCAACACTTCATACCTCTATGCCACATCTATCTTTGTCCTTGCCGGCATCTTGCGCTATCTGCAGATCACCATCGTAGATGTGAAGAGTGGCAGTCCCACTAAGGTGCTAATCAAGGATAGATTTATCCATGCTTGCATCGCAGGGTGGCTCCTCGCCTTCCTCATTATCATATACTTTTAAAAAAGGTTGTCGGTTGTTGGTCGTTGGTTATTTTGTGAGATAAACCATCATTGGCATTTACATTCCAACCCAACAACCCAAAACCAACAACCCAAAACCAACAAAAAAAATGAACATCGTAATACTTGATGGCTACACAGCCAATCCCGGCGACCTCTCATGGGATGCCCTTGGCAGTCTCGGAACACTGACAGTATATGAACGCACTAAGCCAGAAGAAATCATAGAAAGGGCTAAAGGCGCTGAGATAATACTCACCAACAAGGTAGTACTGTCAAAGGAAATAATCCAGCAACTGCCTGACCTCAAATACATCGGAGTACTCGCCACTGGATATAACGTAGTGGATCTCAAGGCTACTGCCGAGCATGGCATCGTGGTGACTAACATACCTGCCTACAGCACCATGTCTGTGGCTCAAATGGCAATAGCTCATCTGCTCAATGTAAGCAATCAGGTGGCTCTCCATGCCGACTCCGTGCGCAAGGGAGAATGGGAGAGAAGCACAGACTTCGCTTATCAGCTTTCTCCACAAAGAGAACTGGCAGGCAAGACCTTCGGCATAGTGGGACTGGGAAACACTGGTAGCGCAACGGCACGCATCGCTCTGGCTCTCGGCATGAAAGTGCTCGCTTTCACAAGTAAAGAGCAGAGCCAACTGGCTGAAGGCATCCGCAAAGCAGCTTCTTGGGACGAGTTTCTGCACAAGAGTGACGTCATCTCTCTACATTGCCCCCTCTCCGACTCCACCAAGCACATTATCAATGCCGACAGCCTCGCTAAGATGAAGCCTTCAGCCATTCTCATCAATACTGGCAGAGGACCGCTCATCGATGACGCTGCTGTGGCTGAAGCATTGCGCAATAACGCTCTCTATGCTTTCTGTGCCGACGTAATGACCGAGGAGCCACCACGCTCTGGTAATCCTCTTATCTCTGCCCCACGCAGCTTCTTCACCCCACACATCGCTTGGGCTACACTCGAAGCAAGGGAAAGACTTATCAATATCGCTACTGGTAATGTAAAGGCTTTCATCGAGGGAAAACCTATTAACGTAGTGGGATAAGCCAATAAGCGCATATTCCCCAATCACCATAAAGCATCACTATGGCAAACAGATTTGACTCTAACGATGAGCATCGACGCGATGAGCTCATCAGAACAATAGAACATAGCGTGGAAAGCCTCTCGCTTGGCGAACTTGAAGCCTTGTATTACGACATGGTTTCAAAGGGCTATATTCAGATATGATAACACTATAAGCAGGTGGGCAAAAGCATGAAAAAGGCTATTATAATGGGAGCTACATCGGGCATAGGGCGCGAAGTGGCTCTATTGCTGGCTGAGAAAGGCTGGAAAGTGGGCGTGGCAGGAAGAAGGCAGCAAATGCTTGATGACCTCACATCCCTCTCCGAAAACATCTCTACATCGCGCCAAATAGACGTGACGCAGGATGATGCGCCTCATATTCTCCTCGATATGATTAAGGAAATGGGAGGTATCGACATGTATTTCCACAGTAGCGGAATAGGATGGCAAAACACCGAACTCGACATAGAAAAGGAACTCCTCACCGTAAGCACCAACGCTATGGGAGTGACTCGCATGGTGGACACCATGTTTAATTACTTTGCAGAGCACCCCGACAAGGAGGGACACATCGCCGTAATCAGCAGTATTGCCGGCACAAAGGGACTGGGAGCCGCCCCTTCTTACTCTGCCACCAAGCGATTCGTCAATCATTATCTGGAATGTCTCACCCAGCTATGCACCATCCGCCGCATCAGTAACATCAAGATACATGACATTCGCCCTGGCTTCGTGCGCACTCCGCTCATCAGCGGTGCCACATACCCTATGCAGCTCGATGTAAAACCAGTGGCAAAAGACATAATAAGAGGCATAGAGCGCGGTAAAAGCATCATCACCGTGGATTGGCGCTATCGCATTCTCGTCGCCTTATGGCGCCTCATTCCGCGCTGGATATGGGTAAGAATTAGGATACATTGATAAGTAAGTGATTTAACCCAAATTATTTGGATTACATACTTAGTACTCGTACTATTATATCAACAAAAATAAGGTGGTCTGAATTATTTTTGCAATAATTCAGACCACCTTAAATTTATGTGTCATTATTTTTATAAGCCTGTGATTATAATCACCTACTTAATCTATTCATGGTTTATGTCTAACAAGACAACCACCAATCTCTTTTACTTCTTAAACTGGAAGCCTGCCTTCATGCCAGAATAACTGCTGGAAAGGGCAGAGATAGTGCCGAGATGAGATGAAGCGGCAGAAGCTGACTGAAGGAGGGTGAGAAGCTTGCTTGCATCAAAAGTGAGACCCATGTGATTGCCAGTGATGCTGACGTAAGCAGTAACAGTTGTGCCAAGGGCTGAAGTAATGCTCACCTGACGCTTCTTAGAGTCAAATTTGTAAGTGCCCTGATATGTTCTTCCACCGAATGTATATTTCACGGTGTTGTTCTTCTCAAAGACATACTTACAGTTGCCTGCCTTGATGCCCAACTTCTGATAATATGACTCAAGCTTTTCCTCCATTTTATTGGCAAGAAGAGTGCCACCAGCCTTAGCAAGGAGGCTTTCACTCTCAAACTGAATACATGGCTTCTCATAAGTCCATGTGCCGATAAGAGAAGACTGATTAGTGCTGACACCACTGCCGAAAGTAGATATGATATTGCCAAGGATATTGCCGGCATTAGCCACTGTATTGCCGTCGATACCTGTCTGACCTGCGATAATATTACCTGCTACGGCACCAAGAAGTTCTGCTGTGCCATTGTTTTGTGTAGTGTTACCCGTGTTGCCTGCAGTTCCGCAACTTGCAAGAAGTCCGCATGAGAGAACTGTAGCGATTGAAAAAATAATCTTTTTCATTGTTCTTGATTTATTATATGAATGTTATAATTAGTCGCTTGATACGCATCTTGAAATAAGTAGGTGATCTGAATTATTATTATCTATTTTTCATCTATACATTTTCAAAATAATTTGGATTACCTACTTAGCTGCCTATGCCCAATAATAGCAATTTGAAATCAATAATAAAATCGGATGCAAAGACATAGGGGATGGCCTGCAAGAATAATCGTTTTGTCCTATCCGATAATGCTCTCCAATTCATTTATCACATGATTCATTTTGACATCAAAATCCAATACATTCTCTATTACACGCACGCAAGGATGCTCTTCCCAAGCCTTTGCCTGCTTCCTGTCCAGCTCACGTGCTAAGGCAAGTCCAGCCTCGTCTGCCTTCTCATATCTTTGTGCATTATTGGCTGTGGTGTAACATTCCTCAGTACCGTTCGCCGCACTGAGAAGATGAAGCACCGCATCATATCTCTGACGCATCTTTGAGGAAGTCATTCCCACCTCTTCACACATCTTTGCCCATATCTCTTCGGATACATAAGTGGAGATATCCATCAGTCCTCGGTCGCACACCACGAGGCAAGGCTGACCTTTTATGGTCTCTGCCAAGCGCATTACCTTGTTCTCCATTTCGAGTTGCAGCTCCAATATCATCTTCTCACCGTAATAATAGAATTCCTCGTTATCGGTAAGATAGCTCCATCCTATCTTTGTCACCATCGTAGGAATCTCCGGAACGGTAAACACCTTATATCCGAGACGGGAGAAATGATCTACTATTTGCGCCACCGCAGTGGTCTTTCCGGCACATGGACCGCCAGTCAATACTACTCGTGTAATCTGTTCTGATTGCATTATTCTTTGTATTTTTTTACTTTGCTTCACTATCCTTACGGCCACATAATATCAAAACAAGCGGATAATGTATATATTTTTACCATAAAACCATCGCTAACTGTTTGTCACTATGACCTTTCAAGCACAATCAAGTACAAAGGTAATACTTTTTTTTTATAATAAGTATAGAATTGGCTTAAAACTTACTTCTTTGGCACAAAACTCTCCCATGTCTGATCATCATAAAAGACGCGTATTTCCGTAATCTTCCTGGAAGGGGAAGACTGCATTGCAATGACCGGTTGACGGGACGAATGTGGCTGATGCAAAGCAGAGGAATTCTGGCGCATTGCTGACTTTGAAGCATTGTAATTGGAAGACGAAAGGGATGATTGAGCAGCAGAATAAGCATCATCATCCGAACCGAAATCGAGCATACCTTCTGTCAAAATGTCAGTCCCGTTTTTGCTTGCTCCATTAGCATTATCCATAGATGAAGAGGAATCATCATCAGGGGTGGAAGCAGGAACGAACATACCTCCCGAACCTGTGAGCAACCAGTCGAGATTGATGTTGGGAAACTTCTTTCTTATCGCCTCGACATGCCGCAGTGTCGGCTCGGTCCTTCCATTGAAAATACTCGACAATGAAGCAGCACCAATACCGGTCAACTGGGCGAACGTCTGCTGATTCATGTGCTGCGCTTCCATCAACTGTCTTATTCTTTCTTTCATCTCTTTTATATATAAATAATGTGTGCGATCTGTATCTCTTGCCGGGTGGGAAATTCCATCATCGTAGATCGAAGGAATGGAGCCGGAGACAAAATCTGATGTTAATATTTCTGGACTAAAAACTGTAATCGCGATCTGACTTTTCTTAACGTTTTCGATGACTTATCGCATCGCTATGAATGACTAATCTGATGCTGACTTCAGGACTATCATGGAGTGAGGACTCCGCCATCAAAGTCAAAAGCCAGACTCGTCTCTTTCGAAAGACTCTGACCAAGCAAGGCGATTATTCAGAAAAAAAATCTCGATGCTTGAATTTTTTGCAAGGAAATCCACTATAATAATGGAGTGGGCAACTTGCATTTTCGATGAGAAAATCTCGAAAAGAGAAATCGGTCAGTCGCGATTTTTTTTCGATTTACGACGTTTTTGAGGTCAAATCGGTCAATTTTCTTAACTTTTACAAAGGTAAATATTTTTTTTCTTATACACAACAAATGTAGAGATTATTTTTACATTATATATTTATAAATCTAATTTTATTGTTTTACACTTTAGAATTCTTTAGTTATGTAATGTGGTATAGTTATAGGAATTTAGATTTTACAAATCAAAATCACATATATCTTTAACTTTAACAGCATAATATAAGCATTTGGGTATATATCAATTAGTTATGTGATATATTCACCACTTATAAGCTATATCCAACTTTTTATATTCATTTTTCTACCATATTCTATAGTAATATCTTAATATATTATGTCTATATAGCTGGTTTTTGGCTATTTATCATTATAATATTGGCTATAAATATCGGTGGATAAAGATTTTGGAATTTGAATATTCATATTTTGAATTATAGATTTATATATTGAAATTTCGTCATTATTACAGTTTAATCATTATAAGTTTTAATACATGAATTTACATTTACATATTTATATAATAAAATCGAATAGAAATGTAAACCTTAAATTATGTAAACCTAAACCACGTGACCACCCTACCATTGCAAGATTTGCGAGGTTTTAAAATTTACGCACATCTGCTCGTTCGCTTTCAAATTTTCGATTCTCGCGAGGCATAAAAATAGGTAAACCTACTGAAAATGAGCATTTAAACCCTAAAAATCGCCTCCGCTAAACACCACTTTTTTAGCGGAAAAATGAAGAAATTTCGGCATTTTTCTGATTTTTCCCACTATCAAACGATGAAAAATGCCAGATTTTAGCCTCCATTTACTGCAAAAATGCCCTTAACAAATGTTAAACGCCATTTCCGCCTACTTCCTCATAACGATAAAAATCGAAGCAACCAAACGAAAAGACCAGACTGATGCGCATAAAAAATCGTGACTAGAAAGCTTGGCTTTCCAGTCACGATACCTTTTCTTTCATTGCGATATTGCTCTTGTTTTTTCCGTCCCAGGCTCCATCTTCCGGACGTTTCATTTGCTCTTCATCCTTTCATTTCTTCACATTTTCACTCTCCCTCCCCCACTCTTTTTCAGCAGATTTCCGCATCATAATTTCGTGGATTTCGCCATAGTTTTCTGAGTCTCTTCACATCTGATTCTCCGAATGTCTTCACTATAGATTTTCAGAAAACGCATCACTGATTTCAGAAGAACATCACCTCTTCTATTTATCTTTTCTTTCCCTGAAAAAGAAGTACGGATCAGTCGTGCAGAATGAAAAAGAAGAGCTCTTTCATGAGGTCACTTTTCGGAGTATTCGCTGTCGCATCGAGGCCTTTCAACTTGCCTTCCACCTCTCTGATTTTATCAATGATGAGCAAAGTTTTCATCGGAGAATAGTATCTCATTCCTTCGACATAATCCTTAGTTGCCCACTCCGAACTAAGTCCGAGGTATGACATAATGGCAGACGCATTTCGAGGCGCCGGAGCATAGAATGCAATCATCAGATTTTGGAAATATCCGAATATCAGACTAAGCATCGGAAACATGTCTTTGGAATTTGGATCACTGAGTTTGTGCTTGACGATAAGGTTGACTTTTTCCACATCATGCTTAGCAATAGCAGTGCGAAGTTCGAAGCCATTAAAATCCTTGCTGACTCCCACGCATCGCTCCACAAGTTCCGGATTTATTGCCATTGCTGCGCCAGGAGGAAAAGTCACGAGAATTTTGTCGATTTCAGAAATCAGTCTTTTCAGATCACTACCCACATGTTCGGCAATCATTGCGCTTGCCTTGACATCAATGCTCGCACCTTTCTCCCGAACATATTGCGTGATGAAAGGGGACAGTTCCCAATCGCGCAGCGGAGCGAACGCGGCGACGCGTCCGATTTTCTGTAATTGCCCGACGTATTTTTTTCTTCCATCCACCGACCCTTTGTAACATATCACGAGAAGAGTGGACGGATTAGGATTTGCCACATATTTCTCCAGCAGATCAAAATCCTTCGTCTGCTGAGCTTCACGGAATACCACCACCTGTCTTTCCGCCATCATAGGATAACGCTTGCACTGCTCCACCACTTGCTTCATCGAAGTATCGGAACCATAGAAGAGCGACTGGTTGAAATCCTTTTCCTCTTCTTTCAGCACATTCTGCAGCACATAGTCGGAGATGGAATCGAGGTAATAACTTTCCGTTCCCACACTCGTACCCATGAGAAGATAGACGGGCTTATACTGCTTTGCTCGCAGTTCAGCCATCACCGCTTCATACTGCTGTTGCTGTGCAGTCTTCTTTGTTGCCATAATTGCCTTAGATTATCATTTTGTCCTATTTGCACATCTGCTTCAATAAAGCTTTACCATTTACTGTTTTGTGCAAGAAATAATAGGTAAGTTCTACAAATAAAGATCCCACAGATTACGCATAGTTTTACAATAGACAAAGAGTAGAAAAGTCTCCTTATCCATATCAATCTGCGAGACCTGTGGGAATTGTCAGTTATCAGTCACGGAAGCGCTTGGTGAGGTCGCCAAATTCATCGATTCGCCTATCGCGAAGGAACGGCCACCAGCGACGCACCTGCTCGCTATGCTCCATATCAATGGCTACTATCACGCTTTCTTCCTCTCTGTCAGAGGCACGATAGAGCAGTTCGCCTTGCGGTCCTGCCACGAAGCTGGAGCCCCAAAACTGTATGCCATTTGTCATACCGCTTGGGTCAGGTTCATATCCCACCCTATTCACCGCTACTACAGGCAGTCCGTTTGCCACGGCATGTCCTCGCTGCACGGTGGTCCAAGCCTCGCGTTGACGCTGCTGTTCCTGTGGAGTGTCGGTGCTCTCATATCCTATAGCCGTAGGATAAATGAGGATTTCCGCCCCTGCAAGCGCCATCATCCTCGCCCCTTCCGGGTACCACTGGTCCCAGCACACCTGCACACCGAGACGTCCTACGCTGGTATTTATCGGCTGAAATCCGAGGTCACCAGGAGTGAAATAGAATTTCTCATAGTAAGCAGGGTCGTCAGGAATGTGCATCTTGCGATATTTTCCAGCGATAGAGCCATCCTTTTCTATCACCACAGCAGTGTTGTGATAGAGTCCAGGAGCACGTCTTTCAAAGAGAGAAGTCACAATGACGATGCCCAGTGCCTTTGCCAATTCTCCATAGAATCGGGTTGAAGGTCCAGGTATCGGCTCTGCGAGGTCGAAATTATCCACTGACTCCACCTGACAGAAATACAAAGAGTTGTGCAGCTCCTGAAGAACCACGAGTTGCGCCCCACGACGTGCGAGGTCCACTATACCTTCAGCGAGGCGTGTCATATTCTGCTCTCTACTGCCGGTATTATGCTGTTGTAATATTCCAATTTTCAGTTCACGCATATTTCATTACATTTTTTCTGCGTACAAAGTTAATAAAAACATTTATTGTAAGAAAGAAACTGCATAACATTTTTATAATTCATAATTCATAATGCATAATTCATAATGCGTAATTAGATCTCGTCCATGCAAGCAATTCAATTATGAATTATGAATTATGCATTACGTATTACACATTCCCTCCCTCTACCTAAAAACATAAACATACATTTTTTCACACCTACTTATATCACATGCAAATTTTCAGTAATAAGATAATAAAAGTGTGAAATTTATATATTTTTGTTGCGTCCTGTTACATTATTATTAATAAAAGCAGTATATTTGCACGGAAATTTAGACTGTGAACAAAAAATAAAGACAAATAAGACTATGAAGAAAATCATCATCGCAGCATTATTAGGCTTCCTTGCCATAATGCCTTCCACTGCCCAAAATTACCGTAGCAGCAATCAGTATTCCTACAATAGCAGGTCAAACTATAGCCATTCTATGTTTGGTTACGACGACGTATATTTCGGATTCCGCATCGGTCCTTCATTCACTAATATCTCCACCGATGAGAAAGACTTCGACTTTAGCGCAAAGACAGGTCTCAATTTTGGTGTCGCAGCAGGTTTTAGTCTCTCTAATAGCATTCCTCTCTTCCTTGAGACTGGTCTCTACTATAATGAGAAAGGTGGCAAGGCTGACATAGGCAGAACAGACATCAAGTATCGCCTCAACTATCTTGAGGTTCCTTTTGCATTCAAGTATATGTATGAGCTCGATGATGAGATTTCCATCCAGCCATACCTCGGTGCTTATATCGCTTACGGCATCAGCGGAAAGATTAAGGATTATGATGCTCTCACGTCTGAGAGTTCCTACAAGAATATGTTCCACCACTTTGATGCCGGTATGAAAATCGGTTGCGGAATGCAGTATGATATGTTCTATTTTGAACTCAACTACGACCTTGGTCTCGCTAACATCCGCGATGATGAGTTTACTACTTGTCGCAACAGAGCTCTCACTCTCAATCTTGGAGTGAATTTCTAAGCATAGCTCAACTTTCGCAAGCTATAAATAGTCCATCAGTCCTCACTATCGTGGGGAAGTGTAAAATATCAATAGAGAAAAACAAAGAAAGACATTGTTTTAGGTTGTTGGTTGTCGGTTAGATTATACGATACTACCAACAACCAACAACCTACAACCAACAACCCAAATAATGCTTTCAAATGAGGTATAAGCCCTTTAAAAGGGCAGGTTTTTAACGGTTGTTAATACTTTTTCCTGCACTTTTTCTAAAAAATATTTTTTGTCGTTTGTAATTCCACCCTTCCACCTCAGCACAGTTATCACTTTGATAATCAAGGGGTTATTTATGGTGGAATTATGGGTGGAATTAGGGTGGAATTACGTGAAGTTCCACCCTAATTCCACCTATAATTCCACCCTATCTAATATATTGATACTTAAATACATAACACCTCCAAGGTGGAAGTGTGGAATTACAAACGACATAATTTTTTTTTAGAGAATAATAGCCGAAAAGTTATGAATAAATGTTAAATAAGTACTTCCGACAGTTTAATTTACTCCAGAAACCCTCTTTGTAAAAGCTATGTTATTACATTGCAAAAGCTATGTTATTACATTGTAAAAGCTATGTTATTACATTGCAAAAGCTATGTTATTACATTGCAAAAGCTATGT
>SAMEA104315429__coassemble_819_pt1 | contig 18047 bp, 13 predicted proteins | sample SAMEA104315429__metabat2_high_PE_009 | metagenome-assembled genome bin SAMEA104315429 (sample SAMEA104315429) | gut metagenome | biome: Monkey gut; feature: monkey-associated habitat; material: faeces | place: China | collected 2013
CAGCCGAATCACTCAATTATTTAAAAGCATCCTCTTTTTGAGGATGCTTTTTTTTTGTATGTGCCCCGACCAAAACGCAATGGGTCCTGGGTTCGAACCCCAGCCGAATCACTCAACAAATAATTAAAAGCGTTCTCATAAGAGAACGCTTTTTTGTATATATGCCCCGACCAAAACGCAATGGGACCAGGGTTCGAACCCCAGCCGAATCACACTCTATCATTTAAAAGCATCCTCTTTGTTTGAGGATGCTTTTTTTATATTTGCCCCGACCAAAACGCAATGGGACCAGGGTTCGAACCCCAGCCGAATCACTCAATTATTTAAAAGCACCCTCTTTTTGAGGATGCTTTTTTTTGTATGTGCCCCGACCAAAACGCAATGGGTCCTGGGTTCGAACCCCAGCCGAATCACAGTTAAGCGTTCTAATAAGGGAACAAGGAGTGGAGACCTGGCTGGAAGCCAGTACCGAGCGTAGCGAGAGTAACCCGGGACGAAGTCTCGGGATTTATAGAGCATATAGTGACAGCTGTCTGGAAGACAGTACCTCCCCACGACCAAAGCATCCGCGTCAATCATACTTTTACCTTGATTATTTTGGAGTTTATGCGACTGCGTCGCATTCTTCTGCAAACTTAGAGTAGGAAATCCGTTACCATATACAAGACCAAATAAGAAAAATCCGTGAAAAGATAAAATCCGTCGCATCCGTTATCCGTGATATATTTTGAACGTGGCAAGCGAGCCAAAGGCGAGTGAGCACATCAATGTGGTACTGTCTTTCAGACTAAATTAAGGAATAGGTAATAGAGAATAGATAATAGGAGATTACACTTGTCGCTCATGGTTTCTCAACTGCGACCGCGCGATTATTCACTTTTCACTTTTCACTAAAAGAAACGTATTCTCCTATTCTCTATTACTTATTCCCTATTTCCTAATGTGGGGTTACTCTCGCTGCGCTCGGTATTGGCTTCCAGACAAAGCTACTAACCGACAACCCACGACCAAACACCGACAACCATCAGCCTATCATTATTTATTTTTATTTATTGATATTTTATTCCTCAACAAGACAACTAAACAACAAGACAACTAAACAACCAGAACTATTTTGATAATCTACTTATATTTTCTCTCTTTCTGGTCAAAACTTCTTCTTTCTCGAAGAGAATAGTTATAAAAACGTAAAAAAACATGGGATTAAAGAGGTATAGAGAATATTTATATATAATTTTGCGACTATTATGCTCTGCTGTAGGTAGCATGATATGCACCTTTAAGTAGGTGATCAAAATTATTTTGATAATGAATAGATAATTATAAAAATAATTCTAATCACCTACTTAGGCAGAGAAGAGAAACTTAAATTTTTACAACATATATATGAAAAAATCTTTACTCTATTAGTATCGGCACTCTTTGCCATAAATGTAAGCGCGACGGATTATAAGGGTCCGCTGAGCGTTTCACTAAATGGAAGTACAACACCTTCGGGCGAGACTACTGTGAGCTACACTGAAGGAACTGATGGTACTTGCGACCTCTCGCTCAAGAATTTCTCTTTTGCAGGTATGCCTATCGGAACTATCAATCTTAAAGGCGTTGCGATGGACAAGAAGCCACTTACTTCCGTATTTGGCGACAAGAAGACTCTTGTTATCGACAAGGGCGATGATGCTTCGGTAGAAACATGGTTCGGTCCGGGAATGGGTCCGATGCAGATATTCGTGAAGGGTACTGTGCAGAATGGCAAACTCAATGCCGTAATTCTTATTGACATGACGGCATCCAAATTGGGAATCATCAAGGTACTCTTTGGCAAACATGCCGATGAAGTGGGACAGATTGCAAACTCTGGTTTTGAGCGTTTCCATAATCAGAGTATAGGCAGTGCGAAAGGAGTGGAGCCTGACGGATGGCACTCTTTCTTGAGCTGTGATGGTAGTTTGGCTGCATTTGCAGCAGGTTCACACACAGAGGTATCTAATGATGTACGCCCTGGTTCGACAAGCAAACAGTCTGTTAAAGTATTCTCTTCGTATATATCTATTGTAAAGAAATCGGCAAACGGAACAATCTCTACAGGACGTATCTCTGCAGGTTCTTACACTGAGAGTGATCCAGCCAACCACTCATATATCGACATGAGCAAAACCGACAAGGATGGTGCAGGCGATCCTTTCTATACAGCACTTGTGGCAAGACCTGACGCTATATCGGCATGGGTGAAATAGGTTCCTGGCAAAAGTGGCATCACAGCTTCGATGTCGGCAGTAATCACCGATGGTACATTCTATCAGGATCCAGAAGAAGACCCCAAAAAGAAATACAACAACGTATGCAGCAAGGCAAGCAACATGGCTATCGCTACTAATGGTGGCGAGTGGCAGAAGATCACATTGCCATTCGATTATGCCAATATGGATGCAAACGCTGATTTGAAGGCAAGAGCTATTCTGCTCACTATGTCCACTTGCTCTGTTGCTGGCTGTGGCAGCAAAGACAAGAAAAAGCCAGACTGCCTGTACATCGACGATGTGGAACTGGTTTACAACTATTTGCCAACATCTATCTCATCGATGGCAAGGAACTGCAGGCATTTGATGCTTCAAAGAACGGATATTCCATTAGCGGAAGAGGTGATTTTGACGTTTCTAAATTGACAAGTGTGGTAAATGCTAAGGATTATGCCACTTCCGTTTCTATCGGTGAAGAGGAGAATGGAGTGCTTCCTGTTTACTACTCATTCATTTCTGGCGACTATCAGAACACGATGACCTATACCATCAACTATACCAATCTGGAGACTTCTGCAATCAATGGCGTGAATACAAGCACAAAGAAGTCTGCCACTGGCATCTATGATTTGAGCGGTCGTCGCGTGAAGTACGACAACCAGCATGGCATATACATCGTTCGCACTGCTGATGGCAAGACATTCAAGATAAAGAAGTAAACCCGCAAGAATAATATTCACAAAAAGCCCGAACTTTCACGAGTTCGGGCTTTTTTATTATTGGTTGTTGGTTATTGGTTGTTTTGTAGAACTCATTTGCGATTTGACTATCAACTAAACAACAATACAACAAAATTAAGGGTACTGTCTTCCAGACAGTTCTCCCCTCCTTGTTTATAATCCCGAGACTTCGTCCCGGGTTACTCTCGCTACGCTCGGTATTGGCTTCCAGCCAAAGCTACTAACCACAACCCACGACCAAACACCGACAACCATCAACCTATCATTATTTATTTTTATTTATTGATATTTTATTCCTCAACAAGACAACTAAACAACAAAACAACTAAACAACAAGACAACAAAACAACAAGGCAACAAAACAAAAGTATTAAACCTTGATATTTTTCTTCTTTTTCACAGCGACAGACTTACTGGCTGGCAAATAAGGCTGGCACAACTCGCGGTCTTTATAGATCTGACTGCTCTTTGGAGCACAATAGAGATAGGTCAGAGCAGACGTGCGGTCGGTCTCTACTGTGTCGGCTACCAGTCCGAGGATGGCGCCAAACTCACGCTGTACTTGCTTCTGCAGTTCGGCAGGAGTGACAGGTTGCTTGAAGTCATGTCCCACATTGATGCGGCAAGAGAGCACTTCTCCCGTGCGTGGATGGACGGTTTTCTCAGAAGAAACGCCCTTCTTTCCCATGTCATAGGACACCAGCATCGGTGCATATATAGGGGCAGAGCCTTTCGCTATACGGCTTACCTGTATCCTCATCTTCACTTTTGCTTTCGCCAGAATGCCGTTCCAGGCAAGTATGCCATTCTGCAATGCTTCGACATAACGCTCAGGCACCAGACTGTCTATATACACCTTGCATGGATGCTGAGGATTGAGACGCACCACCATGGAGTCATCCACTGCCTTATAAGGATTCTGCGAGTAGTCGGTGAAATGGATGGTTTGCACCTTCATGTCTCTTGCAGCCATGCGGATAGGCATTCCTTCACGTGGAAGGAGACGGAGATAGAGGCTGAGACGTAGCGGTTTGTTGCCATTTGGCAATATGATAGCCATGCTATTAAAGGCATATTGGTCGCATTCTGCCTCATGATAACGCAGCATTCGCAGCATCATTCCGCCGTCAGAAGGCTGTGGAGCCTTGGCAGCAGGGATGCTCTCCACATCAATGAGTTTGCTCATATCTGATGATAGGGCGCGAATCACTTGGTATTGAGGATAACTAATCCATTCTTTCTCACCCTTCACCACGTCGGTGATGTCGATGATAGGGTTGCCTTCTGATGATATTGCTACTGCAGGATAGACTTCACCTGCCACTGGTGCGTTGGACGATCTGAAGGCTTCCCAATAGTTGCAGTTGGGATCCATGATGCGCTCGGCATAGAAAGGCTGACGAAATTCCACGGTCTGTGAGTTGGCAATGGTAAGGCAGACGACGCCAAGCGACTTCACAGGACGGCCCGTCAATCCGAAGCCTTCGTCTATCTGTCCTCCTATCTCTATCTCCCTGCCGTCATATTGTCGGGGAAACTCCATGTAGATGCGTCCCTCTTTCTGATAGACTGGGAACGTGCCGTCTGCCTTTTTCATGTCGGGAGTGGTGAAATCCTGGAATGAAACAGGCTTCGCTGGCTGTATATCATTCTCTTCTGCCTGCAAGGACTGGAAGGAGAAGAGGACGCAGAGGATTATTAGTAATTTCATTTTGATTGTTGTTTTCTGTTTTTTATTATTGGGGGATTGCTGGGGAACCAGCCGGTAACGCGGCTGGCACAGTGACGATGCGCTGAGACTGGCTACTGGGTGGCTACATATCTTTGTAGGCTGCCTCTGCTTTTTCTTTCAGTTGCTTGACATCATTGAGCAGTTTCTCCAGGCTCTTGATGCTTGCCTCATCCTTTTCTGCATCTTTAGCCTTGCCTATGCGCTGCAAAGCATTGTCGAAATGATCCATCTGCTGACCACGGATGCGCTTTATCTCCTTGTTGCGGTCGAGATGAAGGGCAGAAGTCAGTTTGGCATCGAAAAGCCATACCGGCGGAGTGGCAACATAGTCTTGGATGAATTTCAGCACCTTCTGCATATATTCCGGTGTATCAGAGACTTTACGCGCAGGATTACGTGGCTTTCCAGTCTCCATTCCTGCTGAGTAATCTTCCTCATAATAATATCCTCCGAGATGTGCAAAGACGTGCCCGGTCCAGAGATTATAATGATCGGAGAGCGCACGAAATCTTCCTTTCATCACCTGTTCGTCGGTAAGCGACTTTGGAGTCCATATATCAAGCGAAGTGAGATACTTGAGATTCTCTATGCCACAGGTGTTGACTGCGACATGATCATTGCCGAGGTCTTCCTGCTGTGAACGAATGTCTCGAGAATCATAGAAAGCCAACTCAGGTCGAGTCTTCTTCTGCTCCTCATACCATTTCCATCTTGCAGTCTCCTGTTCCTCAGGCGTATCACCTTCAAACACACGATAACCCCACTCTATTGCCCAGCGATCGTATTCACCCAACTGTATTCTGCGATTGCGCAAATCCACCTTATCGCCAGGACGCAAAGCGTAATTGAAACGCACATAGTCCATTATCGAGGTGCCAAGTCCGTGCTTGTTGAGGTAATCATTATCGCGAAGTTGGTCTATTGACGCCATGCTGCTTCCGCTATGATTATGCTCCAGTCCGAGGCTATGGCCTATCTCGTGGGTGATAACCATCTTGAGCAGTTCGCATTGCAGAGACTCCGGGAGCACTGTCTTGCGTGCTTCAGCATCAGAAGCGCCACACTGTGCGAAGTACCAATTCTGCACCACGTCCATCACACTGCTGAAAACGCCGACGTGACATCCCATTATCTCTCCGCTTCTGCCCTCACAAGGCGTAGGACCATAGGCATTACTCATGCCAGATATCTTCCATGAGATATAGGCATAGTGATTATCATACATACAGAAGTCGGGGTCTTCCTTAGCTGTTGGCGCCAGCCTTGCATCTATAGCATTCTTGAATCCAGCCTGTTCAAAAGCCGGACGCCATTCTCTTACCGCCTCAATGATGCTCTTACGATACATCTTCGGGAAGTTGCGATCAATATAGAAGATGATAGGATTGACAGGTTCTACGAGTTCGCCACGGCGGTATCGCTCCCTATCCTCTGGTCTTATCTCCAATCTCCATCGCTTTATGACAGGCAAACGAGTCAGAGTGCCGTCAGTGGCAAGTACGCTTTTGTTTATTTCAAAGTAAGACTTACCATCTCCTCTCTTCACTGAAATAGGATTTTTAGGCATAAGAGAGACGCATACCCCGGTCTCCCAGTTGCCCTCATAGGATGGAGCAGACTTTCCCGGCATTGGGATTGCCATATTCTTATACGTTCTGGAGATGCGCATGAGCAAGCAGTCTTTCTTTCCTTTCACATCACTAATGCGGTCACGCTCTTTGAGGCGCATACTTATCTTCATATCATAATATGCAGGCTCCATGGAGAAGAGCGTGAAGTTTTTCAGCGTATTGCCAATCTCGATGAGCGTACGTCCCTCTCCAGAACTAACGACAGGGATGCGCTTGTATATTCTCTGTTGCGGATTTAGCATTGCTATTCTGGCAAAATCGCTTGCAGGGTCGGCAATGATACGCTTGTGCTGCGGATCGGTCATCCATACTTCATCACCCTGCTTATGCAGAGAGAAGTATATCGGACCAATCATATCGCCGGCATATCCATATTTTGTCTCACTGCCACGATTAGGAGATTCGGGCGCACTGAGTATGGTGGTAGTGACACTATATTCACGGTCGAAAAGAGAATCAGGCACCGACCAGTACATCTTGTCGCCGGTCTCATAGGTATCAAACATACCTTTCGTCACCTTCGTGTCGGGAGGAAGTGTACCATCAGACATAATCTGCCCACTCGCCGTCAGCGAGCAGGCAGACCCGAATACGATAGACAATAATATATTTCTTGTAATCATGTATGATTATCAGTCATTAAGGTACATTCCCACTTCCGCAAAGGCGGTAACCAAAGCGAAAGTGGGAACGTAGAGTTATTCGTAATTGTAAGAGATGTCAACAATCTTACCAAACGTATTCTGCGGATCTGAGAAGATAAATGCAGCATTCTCAGCACGTTCCACATCACCAGCAACAGTCAGTTGCAATTCGCCGATCATGCCTTTACCAGCAGATGTATTGACAGCGAAACCGAGAACCATGCCGTTGCCATTCTCTGCATCCAGCATATCACGGAACTTCAAGCAAGCTATCTTGGCATTGCCGTCAGCCTCGTAGGTATAGATAGACTCTATCTTCTGGCGCTCCATGTCGATACGATAGATGCTATTGCCAGCAGCCATGAACACGAAGTGGGCAGAAAAAGCCTGTGAAGCTGCAAAGCGAGCAGTCTTCAGGTCAACGGTATTAGGAAGGGCTACGGTGTATTTACCAGCACAGAGAGGGTCATCGCCCTTGCTAAAGCGGAAGATAGTGAGCTCAGAAGCGCCTTCTGCAGCCATGATAGCGTAAGCATTATTGCCATTATCGCCACCACGCAGTATGTCACATACATCGAGAGAAGCATCCACATGGCTTGGATCAAAGGCATAATTGCCTTCTGCGTCCTCTGACAAATCACGGAATACCAGTGGCTTTACGTCTGTCCAAGGAGAACCTTTACGGTAATACTGTGACTTATAGAAAGAAGTCATAAAGTAATCAGTCATACCAGAGAATGCACTTCCGATGCGGAAACGATGAGTATCCTTATTGAAAGCCAGGACAGATGTGCCAAATGAAGCAAAGCATGTAGGGAGGAATATAGCCTGTCCTACTTCTCCATCAGCATTCTCCTGCATATCATATACAGAATAAGGCACGCACCATCCGTCATCGTATGCGAAATATGCTTTCTTGTCAGTGACAAACATCTCGCCCTTCTTATCCATCTTATAGTAAGAGAGATTGACAGGGACATTGTTCTTCGCATTCTCAAACATAATCTTATTGGTGCCATACATCATCTGCAATGTGCTTGGAGAGTATGTCGCAATATTCTTGTCTGTGGCAATGGTCAGGTTGGCAAAAAGAGTTCCACCCATTGAACCATATCCATAATGACCATTGGCAGCAATAGCGAGAGGTTTGCCTTCAAGAGAGAAAGCCTCACCGGTCTCCGACTTGAACACATCAGAGTAAGCGAAGAAGCCGTTAGCGTCGCCTTCTATTGCTCCAATCACTGCGTGCTGAGCTTCATTTTCCTGCAGGATAAACCATGCAGGATTCAATGGTTTTACCACAGCCACCTTGCCGAGCTTATACCACTTCTGACCTGTAACCTTATCAGAAATCACAAGCAGCATGCCGACACTCTCAGGATTGCCAGCTTCTACCTCTACATTACAAACCTTACCAGTGGCATAATCATAATAGTCAGCAAGGCGAGTAGAGCCGAGCTTGACATTCTCATCATCCTTGAGTCGTTTCCACTCGAATGTGAGATTATCCTCATTCTGCGCCAAAGTCTGTGTCAGTTCAGGAGTCAACGTCACCATAACAGGTTCTTCCTTAGGCATACGAACCTTCACCTCAGGAATCTCCACTTTCAGTTCGTTGACTGCATGATAATCATAGTTGCCCTTGTCTTCATAGCAACTCTGGACGAGAGCCATAGTCATCAAGCCCAGGATATAGAAATATGTTTTCTTCATGATTTTGTTGCTTTTTTATTATTTCTCATCTGGGAAGATGTCATTACCTTTTTCATCAAGGATAGGACCGTGCTCTGCCTTGTATTTGGTGTATGCCTCATCAAGTTTAATTATTGCAGCATCAGCCTCTGCGTCATCATAAGCCCATCCGTCTTCTGTAATGAAAGATTCGAGAGTTCTGCCCCATACATCCATGATGTAGCAATACTTGATAGGACTAAATTCGCCAAGGCCTTTCCAAGACCAGTCGCCCCATGTCTCAGGCTCAGTGATATTCCACACATAGTTTACTTCTACAGTGTGCTCTTCTATCAATCCCTTGGCAAACTGATGGTTAGGATTAGCGAGGTCAAACTCCAAATTACATCCATAAGTCTTTCTGCCAGCCTTGTATTCAGGACGCTTGATCTTGAAATAGACATACTGGCATACAGTGTCAATGGCAGAGTATGTATATTTATCATCGAGCTGAATGTCGAGCGTATTGGCATAATTCTTATTGTCAGTCTTCTTAATGCAGAAGTCACGAGGCGCAGTAAGCATATCACCCTGGATTCTTACGCGTACGCTATCCAGGCGATAAGGGTCACTGTTTCTCTTCAGATAGTCATCGGCATTCAATTCTCCATAGACTGTACGATAGTCGAAGTTGATGCGAGGCTCCTGATCGTACAATGCAATTTTCTCCTCGGAGCAACTGGTGTAGCACAGTGTCATCACCAAAGCCGAAATATAAAACAATATTTTCTTCATAATTTTGATTCCTCCTTATTTTGTAGTAGAGTTATTGCCGAATATCTTTTCATTGTCTGGCAATGGCATCTGATATTCCTTACTTGTCATATTAGCTATGCCACAACCGTAGTATGTAGAGTAATTATGCGCCTTGAGGAAGTAGAACAAATGTCCCTCAGCATAGTACTCCTTACGATATTCCTTCATAATCTCATTGATACGGCGTGTCTGCTTCTTGTTTTCTACTGAATTTTCATCAGGAGAGTCAAAGCCTGTAGCTTGCAATTCTTCGCTATAAGGAATACCACGTGACTGGCGTACCTTATTAAGAGCATCGACACTCTCCTGTGCAGAAGGTGCACACTCAGCGATGATGTAATACATCTCAGGGAGACGAATCAGCGGAACAGCGTTTTCGCTGGCAGTGTAAGCAAGCTGAGCCTGATTATACTTCAAGCAGAAAGCATACTGGTGGCTGTCATCCCATTTGAATGCTACTATGTTCTGACGCCAGTCAGAGGTGTAGCCTTCATATATTCTATCAAACATCTCTGACTTCATACCATAACGCTGCTGTGGTCTGGTCTCATCCATATCCATTGCATTGTTGGTAAGGAGATTGTTCAACTGATAGACTGACACGCCAAATATCATCTCACCATAGCGGATAGAATTGTAATTGGATGGAGTCTGAGTCTTGTAGAGAGTGAAATACTTGTTTGCATCGATTACCTGCTGTGCATACTGTACTGCAAGATCCTTCTGTCCTGCATAGCAATATACGCGTGCAAGCATTGCCTTGACAGCGTAAAGGTTCATGCGGAACTCACGATTAGAGAGGAATTCAGTGCGGTTTTCTTCTCCTGTCTGGAAGTCGCAAGGGTCGTGCTCAGCAAGGATTGCCTCAGCAGCCTTCAGGTCTTCCAATATCTTCTCTACCACCTTATTGGCTGGCAATACAGGTGTCGCCTCCTTATCATATGTAGTCTTATAAGGAATTGCGGCATCATCAGGATGCTCACTGTAGATAGGACCGAAGAGACGGAGAAGGTCGAAATATACGAAAGCACGCAGACCGAGCGCTTCGCCCTTCATACACTCATAGTAATGAGGAGACTTGAGCACGTCGCGATGAGTCTCTAAGTTCTGGAGCAAATTGTTAAGGTTTGCCACCACATTATACATCTCCAGATAGATATTATCCTTCTTGCCAAGGAACTGGTTAGTGTAATCGAAGACGATAGCCTGATTATACACGCTATTGTTATTATAAGAAGGATAATCGCAATACAATCCAGCCAACTCGTCGATATAACCGTACTTCAAATCGCCGGCATAGAGATTTGCAGTAGCCAACTTAAGATAGGCTCCTGTGAGAATATCCTTGAATCCAGACTCCGACTCAAACATCTTGTCGGCTGGAATTCTGTCCTTTGGTGATACATCGAGCCAGTCGTTGCAGGAAGTCAAACTTCCCATCAGGACTGAGAACACCAATATATATATATACTTCTTCATGATTTTCTTAGTAAGTTTAAAAGATTAGAATGCTACGTTCAGTGAGAATGTGAATTGACGAGAGAATGGATAGTCAAGACCACGCTCACGCTTTACAGAAGAGATATAGAAGAGATCTTCCATTGTGAAGCCCAATCTTGCTGATGACAAGCCCAAATCCTTGATAAACTTAGTGTTTCTGGTGTCAGCACGATAATAGAAAGAGAGTGAGCTGCCCTGGAACAGGTTCTCGTCCATCACGAAGCGTGAAGTTGCCTTTGTGCCCTGTCCATGAGGATTGAGCGCACGGAACATAGAGTGATCACCAGGCTTCTGCCAGCGAAGCTCTGTCACGCGACGGTCGGCATTATATACGAGGTCTGCATTCTCTACCTTATCTACGAGTGTCTGGTTATACACCTGACCACCAAACTTATAGCGGAAGCTTACGTCAACGCCCCAACCCATGTATGTGAAAGAAGAGTTGATATTACCCTGCCATGTAGGCTCAGTGTTGCCCATAGGCACTGCATCAACGCCACTATAGTTTGCAGCGCTGGTAAGTTCGCCATTACGCTTTACGAGAACCTCATTACCAGAAGCTGGGTCAATGCCAAGTGATGGTACTACCCAAATACTTGTCATAGAGTTGCCTTCCTCATAGCGTGGCAATGGAACGTTATCAAGTCCCTTGGTACTTACCTCATTGATGTGGCGCATTGCCTCAGAGATTTCCACGAGTTTGTCCTTATTATGTGAACCATTGAGGGTTACAGTCCAATAAGACTGCTTTGCGGCATTACGGTATGGAATACCAGAAAGGCTGATTTCCCATCCCTTATTCTCTATCTTACCTACGTTCTCAGGATAAGAACCGAAACCTAATGATGGAGCGAGAGTCACTTCGGTCACGAGGTTGTCTGTCACCTTCTTATAGTGCTCAATTCTCGCAGTGATACGATGGTCGAGGAAACCTAATTCCAATCCGAAGTTAGTACTCTTAGTGGTCTGCCACTTCAAGCTCTCATTGTGCATAGCCAATATTTCTGCTCCTGTACCGTCAGAAGAGAAGTAAGGCAACAAGAGTGAGTAGTTGTAATAACTATGTGCCTGATAAGGGTTGAAGCCCTGTGAACCTGTTGTACCATAAGTGCCACGTAATACGAAGTCAGAGAGCCAAGAGATATTCTTGAAGAGTTTCTCCTTCTTCACGTCGTAACGTAAACCTGTTGACCAGAATGGTGCCCAGCGATTGTCTGTACCAAACTCAGAAGAACCGTCCAAACGTACGTTGAAATCCACAGAGTATTTATACATATATGAGTAGCCAGCACTTAATACCCAACCGATAGAGCGGCTTGTGCTCTCGCTACCAGTCACTGCTTCATCAAACTTCTTACCGAAGAGCAGGTCGTCCATGTTGTCATTAGGGAAACCTGTCACGTAAGTGCCGTAATAGTCAGAGCTGGTCTCCAGCACACTCATACGGGCATTGGTAGTGATATAGTGTTCATTGATCTGCTTGTTCCAGCTTGCTGTCAAGTCCACACCCCAGTTGACTGCCTCATTCTGAGTACGACGGTAGTCACCCTTCTTGGTAGGATCAGAGACATTATCGAAATATGTGTGCTGTGCAGGACGGAATACGTCATGATGACCTACGCTCTTTGAGAGTGAGAAAGCGCCCTCAAAGCGGAGTTCATCAGTAGGATTGTATTCCACCTTGAACAATTCACGCACAGAGAAATTAGTGCTCTTGTCCTTACTATTGAATGTGGTGTTATAGAGAGGGTTAGCATAAGATGCAGTCTGCGAGTTGGTACCTGCAAAGTTATCCAGCATCTTCAGCATATTACCATTTTCATCGTATGGAGTTAGGTATGGATTCAGCTTGGTATATTGGCTGAAACTTCCATAATTTGACTCGTTTGCAGTAGAGTTATCGATGGTAATGCTATTCTTCAGCAATACTTTCTTCATGCGATACTGGAAGTCGAGCATACCTGTGAGCACGTCACGGCCACTATTTTTCATCACACCTGGAGAATTATTGTAACCTACATACATACGATAGCGCAATGCTTCGTCGCCACCTTCGAGAGTTACGGTGTGGCGCTGCTGGATAGATGTGCGCAATGGCTTGCTGAGCCAGTAGGTATCTACTCCTGAAAGTACATTCTGAAGCTTTGACTGATAGAGTTTCCATCTGTCGATAGTCTCGCCACCGTCGATATAAACGCCTGCTTTATACTCTGCATCGAGCTTCTCTTTGGCGTTCATCAGATTGTAAGCAGAAAGGTCTGGAGCCTCAACACGCATCTCGCCACCGTAAGTGACCCAAATCTTTCCTGGCTTTGGAGTCTTGCTTTCGATGACGATAACGCCGTTGGCTGCGCGTGAACCATAAATAGCAGTGGCAGCAGCATCCTTCAAGATAACGATTGAAGCGACGCGGTCAGGGTCGAGGTCGGAAAGTGTCTGTATTGAAATCTCAAATCCGTCCATGATAAGGAGCGGCTGATTGGCATAAGTCTCATATTCGCCTTGCACGGCTTGCACTTCAGATGATGTACTCAAATCCATGTTAGCTCCACCACGCATACGCATATCTGGAAGGCTATTAGGATTGGAACCAGCCAGATTGTTATCCATAATATTCAGACCTGGAGTCAGGGCTGCAATGGACTTGGCTATGTTATTAGTACTGAATTTCTTGAGGTCTTCACCCTTGATAGTCACAGCCGAACCGGTAAAGCCTTCCTTCTTACGATTGAACATACCAGTTACCACCACGTCATCGAGCCTTTTGCTGTCAGAATGGAGCACCACCTTCATGTTGGCGGCAGGAGTCATCTCCACAGTGGTGAGACCAATGTAGGAGATTTTCAATTTGTAATTGGTTGGAATGTTTTTCAGATGGAAGCGTCCATTCTCGTCGGTGACGGCAAGTGCCTTGTCATCACTTCCCAGAATACTTGCACCTATGACAGGTAAGCCGTCTTCAGCAGAGACTACAACACCCTCTACAGTGGTGAGAATCTTCCCGCCTCCCAACTCTTTTGCATCCTTGTTGCTCTGTGGTTGCTGTGCCAAAGCATACTGCGTAGGGCAAGCTACAGAAAGCATCATCAAGGAAGCAATCATTAGATGTACTTTTTTCATGAGCCTTGTTTTTGTATTAATAGAAAACTGTCTTGTTTATTATGGTATATATCATCGTTTCTGAGCATTATTGTGTGTTGCGTTTCTTCCTCACTATCATAATCTTTTCTAATTATCGGATGCAAAGATACAACAATATTTAAGAAAATAAAAAATAATATCAAAAAAATTGAAAAATCTAACAAAAAAAAGTGTTTTCTGATATTCACATAGGTTAAAATTATCGTTTTGGCTCATTCTCAGCCGATTTTTCTTACTCATTTTGCCAGTTGCAATGATGATATGCTACACAAGGAATGAGCAAATCATAAAATGCCCGAACTGATTTTTACAAAAAAAAGTCGAGAAAATAAAAGTCACTTCTGTTCGTTTTTTCGTAATTTTGCACCGTAGTTTCTGCTTAATGGGAAGACGAACCCGAAAATATCATGCTCTGAGCACATCGGCTATGGAGTAAATATCGCTGATAGCAGCAAAGGAGAAGAACTGACCTTCCATGATGAGATAGTCCTCACGCTCCTTCTTGCGCAGTTCCTTTATCTCTGGAAATAATGATACTGGCACAAGGACCTCTCTGCCATCGGTGAGAAAGACAGCCATCATGCCTCGCTTACAGTTGAAATCGAGCTTCTTAATGCCTACTTTAGCGTCTTTGAACTTATCGTGGATGATGTTTCGCCTTATCTTCATCAGTTCGATTTCGGCAATGAGTCCATTCCAATTCATACTGATTAGTGCTCTGATGTTGGTCTCATCGTCTGGTGGCAGTTCCGACCATTCCACTTCTATTTTCTTCTTTCCACCTTCGGCTATCCATATTTTAGCCACGGTATCGCCATGATGCGTCTTCCCGCTACCTTTCTTTATCACGTGGATAGGGTGGCGGGAGTCGTCAAGCTCTGTAGGAAGCACTGATAGAATATAATCGAGGTAAAATAATAGTTTGCCCATGCTTTCGTTTTTCGAGCAAAGATAATGCTTTTTCTATTAGCTTGCAAATATTTCCTTGTATTTTATGCTTGTGAGGATGGTGTGGGGCTGTGGGGTGGTAACCAACGGTAAAAGCCGTTGGCACAGTGGCTTTGAAGGATAGCTGTGGGTGGTGGGTAGGCGGTTGTGGATGGCGGTTGTGGGGAGAATATTTCTTGCAAATAGCCTATAACACTTTTTTACAACCGTTAAAACGAAGAAAAAAAAAGCTCCGACCCGACCTGCCGAAAATCAGAGCGCACAGTGGTCTGAAGGTGAGAAAATGGCTATAAAAAGACGAAATCTGACAGGTGCGTGCGTAAAAGCATAGATATTACACTGCAATAACTAAGCTATTACACTGCAATAACTATGCTTTCGCCTCTCTATATCTATGCTTTTATCGTCCATTTTATGCCTTTTTCTGCCTCAAAACACATCATTTTTCTGCACAATTTTTATAACCCACTGACACTCAAAGCATTGCAAAATCAGCGAGAATCGCGTATTTACGAGCAGGATTTTTGTTCTGAATTTTATTTGTTAATAAATTGACTAATTGCGCAATGCGATAAAAATTATCAAGACCTCATGATGATAAAATATCAATACTTCACATGATAATAAAATATCATTACTTCACATGATAATAAAATATCAATAAATAAAAATAATAAAAATAGGAATAAAAATATTTTTCTTTGTTTTTATTTATTGATATTTTATAACCCACAAGAGTTGTTTTTATTTATTGATATTTTATAACCAGCAAGAGTCGTTTTTATTTATTGATACTTTATAACGCAAGAATTATTTTTTATATTGATTTTTTACAAGCATACGACAAGTAAAAGCATTATCCATAGATATTTTACACCTTTTATATATAAGAGGGAAGAGAAAAAATGCAAGTAGTACGCTTTTTACAAATAATGGTTCATTTTTTATAAATGGAATATGAATAATTAGATGTACCTTTGCACCAGAAATAAGGAACAACTTATTCTTTACCTAATACGAGAATCAAAAATAAAAGACTTAAATAAACTAAACATCATGGCTAACGAAAAGAATTACAGAATAGAAACTGACCTTCTTGGTGAGCTCAAGGTTCCTGCTGAAGCTCTTTACGGTGTACAGACTCAGCGTGGCATCAACAACTATCATATCTCACGCAAGACGATGCGCGATTATCCTGACTTCATCATCGCTAATGCTTACGTGAAATTGGCTGCTGCACAGACAAACCACTCTCTCGGCGTTATCAGCGATGAAATCGCAAGCTCTATGTCACAGGCTTGCCGCGAAATCATCGACGGTCAGTGGCACGAGAACTTCCCTATCGACATGATTCAGGGTGGTGCAGGTACTTCTGTAAACATGAATATCAACGAAGTAATCGCAAACCGCGCTCTCGAAATCCTCGGTCACGAGAAGGGCGAATATCAGTACTGCTCTCCTAACGACCACGCTAACTGCGGTCAGAGCACAAACGACGCTTACCCAACCGCTATCCGTTATGCCTTAATTCGTATGAATGCACACTTGGTAGGCGCTCTGACAGGTCTTATCAGCGCTTTCCGCTACAAGGCTGAGGAATATTCTGACGCTATCAAGATGGGTCGTACACAGCTTCAGGATGCTGTTCCTATGACTTTCGGTCAGGAATTTAATGCTTACGCTAACAACCTCGAAGAGGAAATCCTCAACCTCGAGCGCAACGTTAAGCTTCTCCACGAAATCAACATGGGTGGTACTGCTATCGGTACTGGTCTTAATGCTGTTCCTGGCTTCGCTAAGCTTTGCGCTGCAAACCTCAGCAAGCTCACTGGTGAGAACTTCGTTTCTGCTACCGACCTCGTAGAGGCTACTCCTGATACTGGTGCTTACGTAAGCTACTCTTCTGCTCTTAAGCGTCTCGCTATCAAGCTCTCTAAGATCTGTAACGACCTCCGCCTCATGGCTTCTGGCCCTCGTTGCGGTCTCAATGAAATCAATCTCCCTCCTAAAGCTCCTGGTTCTTCTATCATGCCAGGTAAGGTAAACCCTGTTATCCCTGAGGTAACAAACCAGGTTTGCTTCAAGGTTATCGGTAACGATACTACCGTTTCCTTCGCTGCTGAAGCTGGTCAGCTCGAACTCAACGTGATGGAGCCAATCATCACTGCAAGCCTCTTCGAGAGCCTCACATGGATGAAGAATGCTATCGAAACTCTCACTGAGGAGTGCGTGCTCGGCATCACTGTCAATAAGGAGCGTTGCTACGAAATGGTGAAGAACAGCATCGGTATCGTTACTGCTCTCAACCCTATCATCGGCTACAAGAACGCTACAAAGATCGCTAAGGAAGCTCACGCTACAGGTCGCTCTGTATATGACATCGTAATCGAACAGGGTGTGATGAGCAAGGAAGAACTCGACAAAGCTCTCGATCCTAAGAAGATGCTTCAGTCACAGAAGTTTACATTGAAATAATAATTTGTTAAAAGTGTGAATATAAAAAACTTCCCGGCGAAGTGAAACTCTAAACCGGGAAGATTCTTTCCCTCTAAGATGATTGCTTTCATTTCTTTTTGCGATAAAAAGAAATCAGAATGAATAAAGATATTAAAGGCTCTAACAAATGAAAACACACATATTACCAATGAGCCTACAAAGTAATTATTAACCTTAATCTAAGTATCTATGAAGAGAAGCCTGTCAGCGAATCCTTCCTCTTATGGATTTCGCGAACAGGCTTCTTACATTTTGTTATATATAAAATATCAATGTATAATATTGTGGTTTTGTTGTTTTGTGGTTTTGTTGTTTAGTGATTTTGTTGAATGTATAAGCAATGCAATTAACAAAACAACCAGACAACAAAACAACCAGACAACACTAACGTATTTTTCTCTATTGATATTTTATTCTTATTTATTGATATTTTATTAGGGTGTCCAGTTTGTCGTACTAAAAACGCACTGGATTAGCCCTGCTTAAAA
>SAMEA104315429__coassemble_886_pt1 | contig 16824 bp, 15 predicted proteins | sample SAMEA104315429__metabat2_high_PE_009 | metagenome-assembled genome bin SAMEA104315429 (sample SAMEA104315429) | gut metagenome | biome: Monkey gut; feature: monkey-associated habitat; material: faeces | place: China | collected 2013
ACCAACAACCAACAACCAACAACCAACAACCAACAACCAACAACCAACAACCAACTATGAACATAAGAATAGGAATGGGCTATGACGTCCATCAACTCGTGGTAGGGAGAGACCTGTGGCTTGGCGGAATAAAGATAGAGCATACACATGGTCTGCTCGGCCACAGCGATGCTGACGTGCTGATACACGCCATCTGCGACGCTCTTCTGGGCGCGGCAAATATGCGTGACATAGGTTATCACTTTCCTGATACGTCAAAAGAAACTGATGGTATTGACTCTAAGATTCTGCTTGGCAAAACCATAGACCTTATAGCTACAAAGGGTTATAAGGTGGGTAATATCGATTGCACGGTATGTGCTGAGAAGCCAAAGCTTAATCCTCACGTTGAGAAAATGAAGCAATGTCTTGCCAATATCATGGGCTTAGACATCGACTGCGTGAGCATCAAAGCTACCACCACTGAGAAACTTGGCTTCACTGGCAGGATGGAAGGCATTTCTGCTTATTGCGTGGCGCTGATAAGTAAATAAGAAGACCCCCTCTTATCCCCCTGTAGGGGGAAGCTATATACGTTCTTCGATTGAGTCTCAAGTTGACAATACGTAACCAGCCTCCCCCTACAGGGGGATAAGAGGGGGTCTTCTTCTTCATTTAAGACGCCAACGCTTTCTTCCAAAGCAAGTAAGCAGCCTTATAAGCCTCAGTATCTTCCACTGGGGCTTCTGTAGCGATATGCTTTAATGTCTTGAAAGCATCATCGGAATCCTTGTATATTCCAGCACCGATACCAGCACCGTATGCTGCTCCTACACTGCCGTCAGTCTCATAAAGCTCTATAGTGGCACCTGTCACAGCGGCAAGAGTGCGACGGAACAATGGTGAGAGGAAGAGATTGGCATGACCTGCCTTGATGGTCTTTATCTCCATACCCATATTCTGCATTATCTCAATACCGTAAGCGAAGGAGAATGCTATACCTTCCTGAGCGGCACGGATGATGTGTGCCTTCTTGTGGATATTGAAATTGATGCCGTGGATGGAAGCACCAGGATTCTCATTCTGGAGCACACGCTCCGCACCATTACCGAAAGGAATGATGCTAAGTCCATCTGCGCCTACTGGAACGCTCTCTGCCAAGTCATTCATCTCTGCGTAAGAGATTCCTTCTGGAGCGATGGTACGCTTCACCCATGCATTCAATATGCCTGTGCCATTGATGCAGAGAAGCACTCCTAAGCGTGTGTCTGGCTGATTATGGTTGACGTGGGCAAAAGTGTTCACGCGGCTCTTAGGATCATAATTCACCTCACCGAGCACACCATAGACCACTCCTGACGTACCACCAGTAGCGGCAATCTCGCCAGGCTTCATTACATTGAGAGAGAGAGCGTTATTAGGTTGGTCACCACCTCGATAAGAAATAGGTGTTCCTGTAGGGATACCGAGTTCGGCAGCAATGGCTTCACACACACGTGACTGAATGGAGAATGTAGGCACTATCTCAGAGATAATGCTCTCATCAAAGCCGAAACACTGCATTATATCCTTGCTTACACAGTTGTTTTTGAAGTCCCAGAACATACCTTCTGACAGTCCGGAGATAGTAGTTTTCTTATCTCCACCGCTCAATCGCATAGCGATAAAGTCGCCAGGAAGCATCACTTTGGCAATCTTAGCGTAGATATCAGGCTCATTTTCCTTCACCCATGCAAGTTTTGCAGCTGTAAAGTTGCCAGGAGAATTGAGCAGATGCTCCAGACATTTCTCACTTCCGATTGTTTCAAAAGCCTTGTTTCCATAAGGCACAGCGCGTCCGTCACACCAGATAATGGAAGGGCGGAGCACATTACTATCCTCATCCACGCAGACCAGACCGTGCATCTGATAAGAAATTCCGATAGCCGAAACCTTGGCAAGGCAACCTTCTGCCTGCGCTTCGAGGCGAGCAGTGGCCTCTTTGAGTTCGTTCCACCACATATCAGGTTCCTGTTCAGCCCATCCTGCTTGCTTAGCGATGATAGGAGCTTCTGTGTCTGGGAATTGGGCAGAAGCTACTGTCTGTCCTGTTTTTGCATCCACGATAGATGCCTTCACTGATGAAGTGCCGATGTCGTAACCGAGTAAATACATTGTCGTTTGTTTGTTTTGTTGTTTAGTAGTTTTATTTTCGTAATACATAGTATTCTGCAAAAGTAAGATTAAATTATGACATCTGCAAGCAAAATGACAGAAAAGTTTCTATCGAATGGCGGATTCGTCGTTTTCTGAAATAAATAACATGGCAGACAACTAAACAATCAAACAGCAAGACAACAAATTTCCCCACATTATTGTTGGAAAGAAAATAATTGATTACCTTTGCAGTCGTATGAAAAGACTGACACTAACCACACTACTAACTATTTGCTTTATCTTCTGTTTTGCAGACCAGAGAAAGATAAATTTCTGCAGAGACTGGCAATTACATTACCCAGCTTCTGCACATAAGTATGCCGGAACGACTAAAATGGTGACACTGCCAAGAGCATGGAATGAGGACTTTGCCTACAAGGTGGGCATAGCCCAACTGCCTGATGACACCTGCCGATACGTCAAGACATTCACTGCCCCGATGCAGTGGAAAGGGAAGAAGGTGTTTATCGAGTTTGAGGGAGTACGCCAGTGTGCCGAGGTTTGGCTCAATGGTCACCGCCTCGGAATGCACGAAAATGGCGTTATGGCATTCGGATTTGATCTCACTCCATATATCATCCCTGGTAAGGAAAACCGCATCGACGTGCTGACAGACAATGACTGGGCGTACAAAGAGAAGGCTACAGGCAGTTCATACCAATGGAATAACAAGAATTTCAACATGAATATGGGAGGCATCGTCAAGAACGTATGGCTCCATGTCAAGGATGAAGTCTATCAGACGTTACCTCTATTTTCCAATCTCGGCACCACAGGAGTCTATGTCTATGGCACGGATTACGACGTGAAAGGCAAGCGAATGACTTGCAATGTGGAGTCGCAGGTGGTCAATGCTTCTGCCAAAGCCAGACGTATCGCCCTCATGGTGAGCGTGATGGACATTGACGGAAAGAAGGTGGCAGAGTTTCATGGCAAGGAAATGATGGTCGGTGCCGGCGACACCGTATCTCTGAGAGCACGCAAAGCCATGCGGAATGTGCATTTCTGGTCGTGGGGCTACGGCTATTTATATAAGGTAGTCACTCGCCTTGCCATCGACGGTAAGGCGCAAAGCGACGATGAAGTGGTGACTACGACAGGCTTTCGCAAGACAAAATTCGGCGAAGGAAAGATATGGCTCAACGACAGGGTGATGATGATGCACGGCTATGCGCAGCGCACCTCCAACGAATGGCCTGCCGTGGGCATTGACATACCGGCGTGGTTGAGCGACTATTCCAATGACCTCATGGTGAAGTCGGGAGGTAATCTCGTCAGATGGATGCACGTCACTCCAAGTAAGCAGGACGTGGAATCATGCGACAGGGTGGGACTCATCCAGGCTATGCCTGCCGGCGATGCTGAGAAGGACGTGGTGGGACGCCATTGGACACAACGCACCGAACTGATGCGCGACGCTATAATATACAATCGAAACAATCCTTCTATCCTCTTCTACGAGGGTGGCAACGAGAGCATCTCACGCGAACACATGAAGGAACTCATTGCCATTCGTGACCAATATGACCCTCACGGTGGCAGGGCTATAGGCTCACGCGAGATGCTCGACATTGACGAAGCGGAGTATGGCGGCGAGATGCTCTATATCAACAAGTCGGGAAAGCATCCTATGTGGGCAATGGAATACTGCCGTGATGAAGGCTATAGAATGTATTGGGACGACTGGTCTTACCCTTACCACAAGCATGGAGCGGGGCCTTTCTATCGCAACGCACCTGCCGAAGCCTACAATCAAAATGCTGATATGCTCGCTCTGGAGCAGGTACGTCGATGGAATGACTATTTCATCGTGCGTCCTGGTATGGGAAAGAGGGTGTCATCTGGCGGCGTAAAGATTATTTTCTCCGACACCAATACGCACGGACGCTCGGAGTTCAACTACCGAGTAAGCGGTGTGGTCGATGCCATGCGCATCCCGAAGGACGCTTTTTATACGCATCAGGTGATGTGGAATTCATGGTGCGACATACAGCATAAGGCAAGTCATATACTCGGTCACTGGAATTATCAGGGCGGAGTGGCAAAGGATATCCATGTCATTTCCACGTCCCCTGTGGTGGAACTATTCGTCAATGGAAAGTCTGTGGGAAAGTCTGACAAGGCGGAAGCATCATTTATCCACACCTTCAAGGACGTGAAATTCATCCCAGGCGAGATAAAGGCTGTCAGTTATGCCGCTGACGGCGTGACGAAAGAGTCGGAAGCAAGCCACAAGACCGCTGGAGAGCCACACCATCTCAAGCTCACACTGATAGATAATCCTGACGGCGGGATGAAGGCAGACGGCGCTGACCTCGCTATAGTGCAGGTGGAGGTGATGGACAAGGACGGAATGCGTTGCCCCCTGGACAACCGTCTGATACACTGGTCACTCGAAGGGCAAGGCGAATGGCGTGGCGGAATAGCCAAGAGTCCCGACCTCGACAATTATATTCTCTCTGAGACGCTGCCTGTAGAGGCTGGAATAAGCAGGGTGATTGTTCGCTCTACTACGGTTCCTGGACTTATCCGCCTTACTGCCAAGGCGCAAGGCTTGGACGATGCCATACTGGAATGGACTTCTACAGACACGCCTTGCACCACCCAAAAGAAATTTCTCGAAAGAGGCGAAACGCCGCTCACTCCTTCATATACTGAGAAGAAGCGCACTATAACCATCCTTTCTGCCGAAGCTGGCGCCAATCAGGAAAGCGCTAAATGTAGTTGGGACGACAATGAACTCTCGGAATGGAAAAACGATGGCAAACTCTCTACGACTTGGATAGCCTACACTCTGGGCGAGAGCGTTGCCGTGGATGAGATTAGTATCAAACTGACAGGATGGAGAAAGCGTTCATATCCCATCGAGGTATATGCAGTTACCGACGATGGTAAAACGCAGTTGGTGTGGAAAGGCAACACTGAAAAGTCATTGGGATACGTTTCTCTCTGCCTGAAGAATCCTGTAAAGGCAAGGAAATACATCATCAAGCAGGTGGGAACAGCCACTGAGAAGGATGCTTTCGGACAAGTCACCGAACTTGCTGGGGGACCTGCCACTGAGCTCGACCTATACAAAACGCCTGGTAGCGAGAAGGTGAAAGGCGAGTTACGCATCGTGGAAATCGATTTCCTCAAGTGGAAATAACGATTGACTGGATTGCTGTCCAGTCTGAGTTATCGCCTGTCTGAAAAAATTAGCATAGTTATTACATCCTAATAACTATGCTTTTACCTCCTAATAACATAGTTATTACCTCCTAATAACTATGCTTTTACCTTCTAATAACTATGCTTTTATAGAGACCCCCTCTTATCCCCCTGTAAGGGGGAGGCTATATACGTTCTTCGGTTTGCGATTTCCCAATAGCGTCAACGCGATTTTTCACTCTTCACTCTTCACTAAAGAAGATAATGTAACCAGTTTCCTCCACTAAGTGGGACAGGATGGGGCTCGCTCCAAGGAGGGCTTCAGGAGTAAATTGAACTGTCGGAATCACTTATTTAACATTTATTCATAACTTTTCGGCTATTAATCTCTTAAAATATTTTTTTGTGAAAGAAGTTCCACCCTTCCACCTTACAGACGTTATACCTTTAGTAATCAATAGGTTAGACAGGGTGGAATTATGGTGGAATTATGGGTGGAATTACATGAAGTTCCACCCTAATTCCACCCGTAATTCCACCACATTCAAACATCTGATTATCAGAGTTATAACCACACCAAGGTGGAAGTGTGGAATTACAAACGACAAAAAATATTTTTCTGGAAAAGAGCAGGAAAATATCTTAACAACTGTTAAAAGATTGCATTTTTATGGAAGCCACCTCTTCTTAGGTAATAGAAAAATACGTTTATTTTTAGTGAAAAGTGTTCTAACAAGACAGTACATTGTTGACGAGCTCTCTCGCCGCGTTCAAAATCTATCACGGATAACGCGGAGGCGACGGATCTACTCTTTCACGGATTTGTTTATTCTATTATGATTTGTCTGCGCCTGCCGGGCGCTAGGATTGTCACGGATTATCTCTTGATGGAGGCTACATCGCCTACAACAAGCAGACAGGCAAGATGTATCAAGCCGAGTATCATCCGCACGAAGTCTCCAACACCGAGAAGCAGCAAGCCGTGAAGTCCGTATTCAAAGACAAAGCAAAAGTAGCATCTGCTTGGTGGAATAAAAATAAGCCGACCCAGCTAAACCCAACCGGCATCGAAGCCTAACGCGCAGAGAAAAAAGCATACGGAGCGCAAATCAAAATAGGAAATCCATACTCATTCCTCCTCTATTCCGGAAGAAGCACCACCCCCACCTTTACCCGAGCCCCGCAATGAGGGCAGAAAGCAGTAGTGTTGACGGTGGATTGCGTCTCTTCTTGTGTATTATATTCTTTCCCCTCTTTTTCTTTTTCAGTATAAGGAAATGACTTTTGTAGATATTTGACGTTTTTGATGGAATATTTTGATGTTAAATTGTATAGTTCAATTATTATTTTATCCTAATAAATGGATAGTAACCAAAGGTTTAGCCGACACATCACCCTGTACCCCCCAATCCCACCACGAGTACGTAAATGATTGATAATTAAAGCAATCACATCCGTCCACCCCGCCCCTCGACCTCTTATTCTCAACGAAGAGCGCCGCCACACTGAGGACCCTCGATAGTACCAAGTTAGACAAACTTCATTGTATATGCTGACGCACATCCCAGGCGGGACGAGTGTGCACGGCTGGGCACTTGAGGGCGCACGATTCAGGCGTGAGGCATATCAGACGGTAGCAAAGTGGTTGGCGGTGGTGTCTTTTGTCACCTCTTTTAATAAGAAAAAATAAAGATACTACAAAAAAGTTATATAAAAATATGTATATATAACTTTTTTGTAGTATCTTTGCAGTGTGAAATAAAAACTAAAATTAATCAATTAAAAACAAAATGAAATGGAATGTCTTAAAAAGACAGGCTTTAAAACATGGGTTTCAGTTCGTGAAGCACGGCAAAGAACACGATGAATATTACAACCCCAAAAACAGGCGTAACCGTGCAAATTGAAAGACATGGGAGCCAAGAGGTACGCAAGGGATTGGCTTATAAATTGCGCAAGCAAATAGGATTCGAACAACAGGGGCGAGGGGTGGCAGCTCTTCCCCTCGCCCTTAAAATGATATAATATAATGAAAGATAATTTTTTTATTGTGACCATTGAGAAAGACAAAGATGGCACATATATAGCGTATAACGTAGATGAAAGCCCCTACACGCTCATGGGGCGCGGGGCTACAGTGAAGGAAGCAAAGGCAGACTTTGCAAACTCAATGCAGGAAATAAAGGAAAGCGAGGAGGAAAGGAAGGGGGTGGCGGCTCCTATTCTGTCGGCTGCTCCTGCGTTCCGCTTTGATTTGTCTTCACTGTTCGAATATTATTCGATGTTGAACGTGAGCGCCTTTGCGCGCTATCTGGGCATTAACGAGACCTTAATGCGTCAGTATAAAAAAGGAAATACATATATTTCCGATGTACAGTTACAAAAGATTGAAGACGGCTTGCACCGTTTAGGGGCTGACTTCCTCGGGCTTCGGCTCGTGTAGGGTTGCGCCCTTTCATTTCATTTCGTTTTATCCCGACAAGGTTTGCACCCTGTCGGGATTTTTTTGCTTTTACTTCTTTGCTCCTTCGTCACGCTCCAGACGCTCCACGATTGCGCGGAGCTGCTGGACGGTGTCGGCGGTGTAGATCTCACAGCCGACACGCACGACACCCACCAAGCCACCACCGCCACCGCCTGAACGCTGCGCCCTAGCTTGCTTCTGCTCCTCCACAACCGAAGGAGGGGCGAGAAGCTGCCACGGCTCCACCTCTAAGGCGGTGGCAATACGCTCTAAGGTTGGGAACGATGACCGCGAGATTACGGCGGATACTGTCGCCTGCTTAACGTCGAGGCGATGGGCCAGTTCTATCCTGCGCCGTATAGGCGCAAATACAATCCGAAAGAAATCCAATATCAAGTTGCAGCACAAGAAAAAATGAAATCCGTGAAAAGAACAAATCCGTCGCATCCGTTATCCGTGAACTTTTTGAGCGCGTGCGAACTGAGCCGAAGGCGAAGGAGCAAATCTGCAAGGTACTGTCTTCCAGACAGCTCTCTTCTCCTTAGTTATAATCCCGAGACTTCGTCCCGGGTTACTCTCGCTTCGCTCGGTACTGTCTTCCAGACAGACCACCTGACAACACAATCATCAAACAACTAAACAACTAAACAACCAGACAACTAAACAACTAAACAACAAAACAACCAGACAACTAAACAACAAAACAACCAGACAACTAAACAACTATACCAAACATTGATGTTTTTACGCTTCCCCAAGGCATTGGGGACTGAGTGGCTATTTATTGCTTGCGAAAGTTGAATTTTAAAAAATAATTCTGATTACCTACTTAATTTCCATAAAAATGTTTTCGATTAAAGAAAAAAGTTGTACCTTTGCATTTGGTTCGGCATTTATATTGACAGAAAGAAAGCAGAACTATCGGGATGTAGCGCAGTTGGTAGCGTACTACGTTCGGGACGTAGGGGTCGCCAGTTCGAATCTGGTCATCCCGACCCTATATATAATAAAAAGGTGTCTGAAAATAAACCAGACACCTTTTTTCTATTCTTATTGCAAAGCTTCAAGCATCCTTTTCAGCACTACTTGACATGATATTTCACGGTTGGCAGCCTCGGGGATGACGAGCGAGTTAGCACTTTCTATGACATCATCGGTCACGATAAGACCGCGACGAACAGGCAGGCAGTGCATGAACTTGCCGTTGTTGGTCCATGACATGTGCTCAGCATCTACGGTCCAATGCGCCATTTCCTTATAGTCTGTCAGTATCTTACCATAGTCTTCAGGGCGCGTTACGCCAGGACAAGACCAGTTTTTGGCGTAGATGAAATCCGCACCCTCGAATGCTTTCTTCTGATCATACTCGATAGTGGCGCCTTCTGTGAACTTAGGGTCAAGCTCATAGCCCTCAGGATGAGTGATGACCAGATCCACGTCGGGAGCGGCAAGCATCCATTCTGCAAAAGAATTAGGCACAGCCTGAGGCAGACAGCGGCAATGTGGCGCCCACGTGAGCACGGCTTTTACGCGCTCCGTCTGCTTATGCTCTTCGATAGTGATAAGGTCTGCAAAGGCTTGGAGCGGATGGACGGTAGCTGTCTCCATAGCAAAGACAGGCTTGCCAGAGTATTTCACGAATTGATTTACTATGGTCTCTGCATAGTCAAAGTCTCTGTCTGTCAGTCCAGCAAAAGAACGAATGCCGATAATATCGCAGAAGGAACCCATCACAGGGATGGCTTCGAGGAGGTGCTCACTCTTATCTCCGTCCATGATGACGCCACGCTCGGTCTCCAGTTTCCATGCTCCAGCATTCACATCGAGCACTATGACGTTCATACCCAGGTTCATTGCAGCCTTCTGAGTGGAGAGACGAGTGCGTAAGGAGTTGTTGAAGAACACCATAAGGAGAGTCTTGTTCTTTCCAAGATGCTGAAAATCGAAACGGTTTGCCTTTACTTCCTGTGCCTCGGCAAGGGCAACTCTGATGTCGCCGAGGTCTTTGGCGTTGAAAAATGTCTTCATATTCGTTTTGTTGTTGTTTGGTTGTTTTGACGTGTTTGTAGTCTGACTGTCCCGTTTTTATCTTACCATAATCAGGTAATCAAAATGATGATGATAAAGAATCGAAGTGTTTGTGAATGAATGGTTATCCACTTACTTGCCTTGCCACGGTGGAAAGCCATGAGCCGGTTTGCGATAAGGCTTTTAGACAAGACATAGGACTGTCGTTTGCAAAGGTAAGTAAAATGTTTGTAAACTTTCATTGTTTTACAAAAAAATGTTGCATGTACGGGAAAATATCATTACTTTTGCAGACATAAACAAATAAAAACCATGGAAGAAAAACAAGTAATGGGCATTCTCAATGTCACTCCCGACAGTTTCTATGTAGGCAGCAGAAAGCAGTCGGAGCAGGAGATTGCCGAGCGAACCAATCAGATCATTGCCGAAGGCGGCACTATAATAGATGTCGGTGCCTTCTCCACCCGTCCCGGCGCGGCAGAAGTGGGCGAAGAAGAAGAGTTGCGTCGTATGCGCTACGGTCTTGAGATAGTAAGAAGAGAGCAGCCTGATGCCGTTCTCTCAATAGATACATTCCGTCCATCGGTGGCAAGAATGGCGGTGGAGGAATTTGGAGCGGCAATAATCAATGACGTATCCGAAGGTGGAGTGACCGGAGTGGTCGATACTCCAATGGAGAATACCGGCGCCGAGATACCAGAGATATTCCGCGAAGTGGCACGTCTGAAAGCCACTTATATCCTTATGTCGGTACAGCCTACGCTGGAACTCACCGTCTCTCATTTCCTCAAGAAGATAAAGATGCTCAATAATCTCGGTCATAAAGACATCATCCTCGACCCAGGTTACGGTTTCGGAAAGGACGTCATCGACGGCAATTTCGCTCTCCTTGCCCGTCAGCAGGAATTGAAAGATACCTTCAAATTGCCTCTTCTCGTGGGTGTTTCACGTAAGAGAATGATAAGGCAGCTCGTCGGAGGCACTGCTTCCGATGCCCTCAACGGCACTACTGCCGTCAATATGCTTGCCCTTGAGCATGGTGCAGATATCCTTCGCGTGCATGATGTGAAGGAGGCTGTCGAGGCTGTGATGATTTATAACAAGATGAAGAGCCAGGAATAAGACCCCCTCAGTGGAAAATGAAGAATGTAGAATGAAGAATGAAGAATTCGAATTACGTTCTTCGGCTTGCGGTTTCCCAACCGCGTCAGCGCGATTTTTCACTTTTCACTTTTCACTCTTCACCAAAAGAAACGCAACTCCCATTCTTCATTCTTCATTCTTCATTCTTCATTTAATAACACTTTTCACTTTAAACTTTTAACCCCCTCTTTCTCCACAATGTTTGATTTTGCGATAATAGATGCGATAGACATATTTCTTGTAGCATTGCTGCTCTACTATACTTACAGGTTCATGCGTGATTCCAAGTCGCTGAACGTGTTTATAGGCATCTTTGTCTTCGTCATCATCTGGCTTTTCGTGAGCCGGGTGCTCGAGATGCGTCTGCTCGGAGCTATCCTCGACAAGTTTGTCGGAGTGGGTTCGCTTGCCATTATCGTCCTCTTTCAGGATGAGATACGCAAGTTTTTCAATAATCTCGGAGCGCAAAATCGCCTGAAGAGCTTCCGCAAACTCTTCGGTTCGGCAAAGAAAGAAGACAAGATGGATCGCGAGGCTGTAATGCCTATCGTCATGGCTTGCCAGAGTATGGCACGCTCTAAGGTGGGTGCCCTTATCGTAATCGAGCGAAACAGCAGTCTCGATGACATAGTGATGACGGGTGATACCATCGATGCAAATATCAATCAGCGACTTATAGAGAATATATTCTTCAAGAATTCACCGCTTCATGACGGCGCAATGATAATCAGTAAGAAGCGCATCAAGGCTGCAGGATGTATCCTGCCTGTGAGCCATGACCTCGACATTCCACGCGAATTGGGACTCCGTCACCGCGCAGCAATGGGAATGTCGCAGGAGAGTGACGCCATCTGTATCGTCGTGTCAGAAGAGACTGGACGCATCTCAACAGCGATAAATGGAAACTTCCGCTTGCGACTCTCAGCAGAAAGCCTGGAGAGCATCCTTGCCGATGAAATGGCGAAGTAAGACGAAGTGAATGCCAATTACGCGCGTATAATAAAGAGGAAAAGAGAAAAAAAAGTGAAATGCCTTTGCAGTTCACTTTTTTTTGTGTACTTTTGTAAACTATTTCAGAGTACTTAATGACACTGACTTACACTTATCAATCATAAATCTAAAACAAACTATGAGTTTAATTGAACAAATCATTGCGCGTGCTAAAGCAAACAAGCAGCGCATTGTGCTCCCAGAAGCTGAAGAGGAGCGCACTCTTACTGCTGCAGACAAGGTACTGGAGCAGGGTATTGCAGACCTTATTCTTATCGGTAACCCAGAGAAGGTGGCTGCCCTCGCTAAGGAAAAGGGACTTACACACATCGGTGAGGCTACACTTATCGACCCTGAAAACTGTGAGAAGTCTGAGGAATATGCACAGCTCCTCGCTGAGCTTCGTAAGAAGAAGGGCATGACTATCGAGAAGGCTCGTGAGCTCGTGAAGAACCCTCTCTACCTCGGATGTATGATTATCAAGACAGAAGGCGCTGACGGACAGATCTCAGGTGCTCTCTCTACTACAGGCGACACTCTCCGTCCTGCTCTCCAGATCATCAAGACAGCTCCAGGCATCTCTTGCGTAAGCGGCGCTATGCTGATGATTACAGAGACTCCTCAGTATGGTGAGAACGGCGTTCTTATCGTAGCTGACGTAGCTGTAACTCCAATGCCAGATGCTAATCAGCTCGGTCAGATTGCTGTTTGCACAGCTCAGACTGCTAAGTCAGTGGCTGGTATCGCTGAGCCACGTGTCGCAATGTGCTCTTTCTCTACAAAGGGTAGCGCATCACACGAGGTAGTAGATAAGGTCGTTGAAGCTACAAAGATTGCTAAGGAGCTCGATCCAACACTCAAGATTGACGGTGAACTCCAGGCTGACGCAGCTCTCGTACCATCTGTTGCTGCTAAGAAGGCTCCAGGCTCTGAAATCGCTGGTAAGGCTAACGTACTCGTATTCCCTAACCTTGAGGTAGGCAACATCAGCTATAAGCTCGTTCAGCGTCTCGGTAACGCTATCGCTATCGGTCCTATCCTCCAGGGTATCGCTCGTCCTGTAAACGACCTCAGCCGCGGTTGCTCAGTAGAAGACATCGTAAATCTCGTTGCCATCACTGCTTGCCAGGCTATGGACGCAAAGTAGCTTTCTTCATGAAGTGAAAAGTGAAGAGTGAAAAGTGAAGAGTGAAAAATCGCGCTGACGCGTTTGAGTATAGATACCAAATATTTTGCTATATGGGAAAATATCGTCTTGGAGATTCTCCTTTGTTGATAAAAAGCCGCAGTTTCGCAGTGCGAATTACGAAGATGGTGGATTATCTACAGCGGAAAAAGAATTTGAGGTGTGGATATATCTACAGTCAGATTCTAAGATCTGGGACATCAATAATGGCTAATATCAGTGAAGCTCAATTCGCTCAAAGTCAAGCAGATTTTATTACAAAATTTCATATCGCTCTAAAGGAAGCAAATGAAACAAAGAATTGGTTGTTTCTGTTGAATTGCAATAATGCTTTCATAAATAATGAATATGAGAGTATAAGTAATGATTGCAATGAAATAATCGCCATACTTGTTGCTTCATTGAACACTTCTAAGAATAACCTTATTTCAAAAAACATTACAAAAAATGTGAAAGGAGTAAAGAATGATAAGGTAGAAGATGAATTATAACCTTTGTTATGGAAATCCATAACCCGTGAGGCGATTTTTCACTTTTCACTTTTCACTTTTCACTTTTCACTTGAACATTATACTAAACTATGAAGATTTTAGTTTTAAACTGTGGTTCTTCGAGCATCAAGTATGCTCTCTACAACATGGATGATCACTCAGTGATGACATCTGGTGGCGCTGAGCGCGTAGGTCTTGACAACGCATTCGTGAAGGTGAAGCTCGCTAACGGCGAGAAGAAGCAGATCATGCACGACATTCCAGAGCACACTGAAGGCGTTAAGTTCATTTTCTCTCTCCTCACTGACCCAGAAATCGGCGTTATCAAGTCCCTCGACGAAATCGATGCTGTAGGTCATCGTATGGTGCATGGTGGTGAGAAATTCGCTAACTCTGTAGTCATTACTCCTGAAGTTATCAAGGCTTTCATCGAGTGTTCCGACCTCGCTCCTCTCCACAACCCAGCAAACCTCAAGGGCGTAAACGCTGTTAGCGAGTTGATGCCAAACCTCCCACAGGTTGGTGTATTCGACACTGCATTCCATCAGACCATGCCTTCTAAGGCTTATATGTATGCCGTTCCTTACGAGTTGTACGAGAAGTATGGCGTTCGTCGCTATGGTTTCCACGGCACATCTCACCGCTATGTAAGCAAGCGCGCTTGCGAATTCCTCGGCATACCACAGGAAGGCTGCAAGATGGTTACTGCTCATATCGGTAACGGTGGCTCTCTCGCTGCTGTCGTTGACGGCAAGTGTGTAGATACTTCTATGGGTCTTACTCCGCTTGAGGGTATCATGATGGGCACACGCTCTGGCGATATCGACGGTGGCGCTATCACTTTCATCCAGAAGAAGCTCGGTCTTGACGCTGACGGTATCTCTAATCTCCTCAACAAGAAGTCTGGCGTATTTGGTCTTTGCGGCTACTCTGACATGCGTGACGTAGAGAATGCTGTGGCAGAACGCGATCCAAAGGCTATGATAGCAGAGGAATCTTACTTCTATCGCATCAAGAAGTACATCGGTGCTTACGCTGCTGCAATGGGCGGTATCGACGTATTGGTATTCACTGCAGGTGTTGGTGAGAACCAGGCTTCTATGCGTGAAGGCACTTGCGAGGGTCTTGAGTTCATGGGAATCAAGATTGACAAGGAGCTTAATGCTACTATTCATGGTAAGGAGGCTCTCATTTCTACTCCTGACTCTAAGGTTAAGGTTGTCGTAATTCCTACTGATGAGGAACTTATGATTGCTAAGGACACAATGGAACTCATACAGAAGTAAACTCCAACATACCTCTAATCAAGAAGATTATAATATGATAATGACTGGTGATAAGAGCGTTAATGCGCCCATATCGCCAGTCATTTTTTTGCTTTTCTTATTCTTTTCTTTTGATTTCTCAATAAAATATTGTAGATTTGCAAATAGTACCAAATTATGGTGGATTATGACAGAGATGAACAATAGAATGATAGACCGCTGCTATATAGAAGTGACGAATACATGCAATCTCAACTGTGACTTTTGCCCCAAACATAAGAGGGAGAAAAGACAGTTGACAGCAGAGGAATTTGACCTTCTGATCGATAAAATCCAGGGAAAAGTATGCTTTCTCTATTTTCATCTGATGGGCGAACCGTTGCTTCATCCCCTTCTTCCACATTTTATTTCCACTGCACGAGAAAAGGGCTTCAAGACAGTTCTCACATCGAATGGCACCCTACTCCATCGTGCCCTCGACCTTATCGACACGCTTCCACACAAGATACAGCTCTCACTGCATTCACACGAGAGCAATGCAAAGGGCAGATTGGCAGAATACATAGATGAAGTGATGCACTTCTCCACCCTTGCGGCAGAGAAAGGCACCTGCATGGTGCTACGCCTTTGGAATCAGGGAGGCAGGGATAAGGAGAATGAAGAAGTGATGCGCCTCATCGAGCACTACGTACCGAAGCCCTGGAAGGAGCGTCCTGACGGCTATCGTCTCTGTGAAAATATCTATCTTGAGTTCGATCGCAAGTTTGAATGGCCTGAAGCAAAAGCCGGACCTTCCGTTTCTTCCGACCAAGAAGAGAAGAAACAATTATATTGCAAAGCACTAATCAAGCAAATCGGAGTACTTGCCGACGGCAGTCTCGTGCCATGTTGCCTCGATCATGACGGTGACATCATCCTCGGAAACCTGCTCCATCAGTCGCTCGAAGAGATACTTTCATCACCACGTGCCCAAGCTCTTATCGATGGTTTCCGCCATCATACTGCCACAGAATCCCTCTGTCAGAACTGCGAATCAGCTTTAGCTCGAAACAGTTTCAGAGGAAAAGCGAGGCGATAGGTTTGGTCGCTTGATTATCAAACGTTAAACCCAAAGAAACAAAAGCCTAATAGCAATAGCCATAATGTGCTCATTTTTTTTACTTATAGCACAATTTATGCGTCGATAAAAGAAGAAAAAGCGATACAGGAATCTTCTTGAAAATTCCTGTACCGCTTATGTTCCGCACTTTAAACCGACTAACAAACGATTAGTATTCTTCCTCGTCGAAGAGGAAGTCGTCTTTTGTAGGATAGTCTGGCCATATATCTTCTATGGATTCATAGACGTCACCTTCATCTTCTATCTCTTCGAGATTCTCTATTACCTCCATTGGCACGCCGGAACGGAGTGCGTAGTCGAGGAGTTCCTCCTTGGTAGCAGGCCATGGAGCGTCTTCCAGTTTTGATGCTAATTCAAGTGTCCAATACATAATATTATTTTTTTAGTTCTTTTTTTTGTTTTTTCGGGCGCAAAGATACTGTTTTTTTTGTTATCTGCAAGTCATTCTCTGTTTTTTTTATATTATTTAGGAAAAGAACTTACTGTTTACGGTGTCTTGGGCTCTTTGTCTCACTATTTTTTAATAGAAATTCACGATATGCGCTTCTCCATATCTGCCTGCATCATGGAATGCGAAGCCTATGTAGTGGAGATCGTAAGCTATGATATTGGGGCGCTGAAGGAGGGCTTTCCATTCCTCTCTACCCTCTTTTCTTATGTCGGCGATGATGATAAGAGGCGATGGCGGCGCTGATGCAACGTAGGGGATGATACGGCTTTTGTGGCATCCGAGGCGCAAGGCACGGTGCATCATCGGCGTTATTGGTCCGCTTGTGGCTATGCTTTCCGCTTGGGCATAGTTGCTTATCCTG
>SAMEA104315429__coassemble_905_pt1 | contig 16570 bp, 10 predicted proteins | sample SAMEA104315429__metabat2_high_PE_009 | metagenome-assembled genome bin SAMEA104315429 (sample SAMEA104315429) | gut metagenome | biome: Monkey gut; feature: monkey-associated habitat; material: faeces | place: China | collected 2013
AACTAAAGCCAAAGACTGCCACAACCACTTGAAACTCAAAACAAATGCTCTATTTCGCTATTTTTTGCCTTTTTAGGCGTTCTTTTTTATTGAAAAGTGAAAAGTGAAGAGTGAAAAGTGAAGAGTGAAAAATCGCGCTGACGCATTGTCTCGTATGCTTTTAATCTCTTTCTTGTAGAGATAGGGAAAAGGTCTTTGCCTTAACCGAGCGAAGCAAGAGTAACCTGCGGACGAAGTCTCGGGATTATAAAAGGAAAAAGAAAGTTGTCTGGAAGACTGTACCAAAAGCATAGGTATCCACCCAATGCAAGGTACTGTCTTCCAGACAGCCGTTTTTGTTTGTATCATATATCCCGAGACTTCGTCCCGGGTTACTCTCGCTTCGCTCGGTATTGTCTTCCAGACAATACTTGTTGTTTAGTTGTCGTGTTGTTGGTTGTCGCATAGGCACTCTTTGCATTCAACAAAACAACAAAACCACCAGACAACCAGACAACAAAACAAACTTTCAAATCATAACTTTTTCCCCACTTTCACTTACGATTATTTTTCCAAAATGCCGAAAAAGGGGGGCGGAGGTGAAAGCATAGATATTAGGGGGTAAAAGCATAGTTATTAGACGACGAAAGCATAGATATTACATTGCAATATCTATGCTTTCAGATTGTAAGTATATTGCCCGATAACGTGGGCAACACAGTGGCGATGTTTCATGTATCACGATCCACTATTTTCATGTATCACGATCCGCCGTTTTCATGTATCACGACTCACTGTTTTCATGTATCACGATCCGCCGTGTCTCAAGCAAGGCAGCCACTGTGCCAACGGCTTTTACCGTTGGCTTGAGCAGCTCCCAAGCGGCGTTATTTCAATACCTTCTTGCCATTGACGATAATCAGGCTCTTCTTGCCATTGCCAGCCTGACGACTGAGAGCGTCAGGAGAGAGACGCTGACCAGCGAGATTGTATATGCCTTGGCGTGGCTTTGCGCTGGAGTCATGGATGGTGTCAATGCCAGTAGGGTCGTAAGAGGTGGTGATGGAGAGCGTAGGCTTGTAGTTTGCAGAGCCTTTGCCGTATATCTGTCCGCCCGCTACGCCGTTTGACATTACGAAGATGATGTAATTCTGATTGGCATCCACCATCGCCTTCACTGCGTCGGTGGCATCCACGGTGCGTGTGACATCATCGCGCTTGATGTCGCTGAGCGAAGCCACTACTGTGCCTGTCTTGGCAGACAGCTCTGGGATGTCGGCAAGAGAAGAGATACGAGAGGTGCCTACAGGCATATAGCAGATGTCGAGAGCGCGGTTGTCATATCTTCCGCTACAGTTGGCTGTAAAGGTATATTCCGCCTTTGTCACCTCCTCACCGGCAGGAATATTGAATGAAAACTGTGCATAAGCCTGCGCTGCCCATGAGGTGCTGCCCCAGTTGTTGTAGTAATGAGACTCAAGGTCGATGAATTTTCCAGCCTTGTTGCTGCCGCCCTGCACGCTTGCGGTGTGGTCGAGAGTGGCTTCATAGTGCTGTGTGGTGATGCCACCGCCACCGAATGTCTCGCCTTCCTTCTTCACGCGGAGCATACCATCGGTAAAGAGAGTGGAAGTCTCCCATTCCAGTCCCTCGCCAGGAGTGGCAGGGTAGATGGTGAAAGAGCCAGTGCCCTCAGTGATGTTTGCTGCATTCTTGAAGATAGGCAGTGCGTCGCTACGCTTGAATTTATGATTACTGAGGCGTGTCATGTCGATTTCGAGGTTTGCACCATCAGCTATGTTTACTGCTCCATTTACAGAAAGGCTATTGAGAATGAGTGCACCGTCCTTGCCTTCTGCTACAGGGATAACTACCTTACTACCGCTCTTGAGTGCCAGACCGCCGTTAGCTGTCAGCGTACTACCATCCACTTCCGTGTCGCCAGGACAGAGAGTAGCATCGCTATTTATGTTCACCTTACCGGTGATAGAGCCTGTTCCCATCAGTGTAGCGCCACTATTGATGGTCATTGCGCCCTTGCCGGAGTTCTTTCCGTTGATGATGAGCGTACCATCATTCACGGTAGTTGCGCCAGAGTAGGTGTTAGCACCAGTCAGACGCCACAGTCCTGTGCCCACCTTTATAATAGATGTGGTGCCGGTGTAGCTCTTGCCGGATGTAGCCCAGTCATTGATGATGCCGTGGAAAGTCTCGTCAGAGTTGGCTCCACCGATGGTCCAGGAGCATTTGAATCCCTTGGTCTTCTTACTTGAGCCTACGAGGTAGGTGCCTTTATCGCCAGACAATCCGCCGATATAGTTCTCTGTGTTGGTGCTCCATGCGCCCATCCATGTCTTGCCGGTGAGGTTGACGCGAAGCTTTGGGCTATTGAATTGTGACTCATTCATAAACAGCACGTTACTACCTTCTGATGGCACGCCGTTTACAGTGAACTGTCCGTCGAAGTCAGCGAATGAAGAATTGACGTAATAGCGGAGGTATGGTATTACGAGAGTGAGGTTACCAGTGCCTGAGATAGCGCTTTTCAGTGTGCCGTGTGTAGGGCATTTGATGGTGGAAGTAGTGCCTTCCTCTACTACGATAGGGAAAGAGTGGGTCTGCTTGTCTTCTTTCTTGTAACCAAAGTTGAGCGTACCACCGCTCATCACTACCTTTTTACCCAATGATCCGAATATTTTGCTGGCATTTTCCACGTCTTTCAGGTAGAGCGTACCGCCCTTGAGGATGGTCGAACCGGTATATCCGAAGAAATTATTTGCATCATTGACGACGAGTGTGCCGTTGCCGTCGAGGGTCAGACTGCCCGTTCCCTCGAAGTGTCCGTTGGCTGTCAGCGCGGCATTGGCATCGGTGATTTCGAGCGTAGAAGGCATGGTAAGCTTCGCTCCGCGGTCAGTAGCAGTGCTTTCACCAGTATATCTCAGTGTGCCGCCGTCGAGAATGAGGTTCTGAGGGTCAGCGATGGAAGCGCCGATAGGAGATGCTTCGCCGCCGTTGGCTATGCTATTGATTTCCAGAGTGCCTTCATGTATTACTGTAGCACCCTTGTAAGCGTTGGTGTTGCACATGATGAGAGTGCCTTTTCCTGCCTTGTTGAGCGAAGCATTGCCATTGATAGCGGCTCCAAAGACAGAGATTTTGCCTTTGCCTGTGGCTACGACGCTCTCAGGAGAGATGTCGGAAGGGAGGTTGTAGTTGAGCACGTCGTCAGAAGTAAGGAGCAGTTTCTGTCCGTCCTTCACGTCGGTGGAATTGGTTACGTCAGGCACGTAGGAGTCAATATCCACGATGCTGCTCTCTAATTGTCGTGTGGAGAAAGCGCCAGAGGTATAATCAGAGTAGATGGTCTCGCCCTTGTCTTCTCCGAAAGCACGCACGCGGACGTCATAGAGAGTAGCTTGCTCAAGGTCGGTGATGGTGTATGATGTGGCATCAGCTTCGGCGCGTCCCGCTTCTTTCCATTCACCTCCGTTGGATTTCACCTCGATGATAAATCCCTTCTCGCCGTAGGTGTAGTCACGCCATGAGATGGTGATGGTCGAAGTGGTGGCTTTGCTTAGCTCCAGATTGATAGGCTGGCGCAGGAACACCTGCCTGGAGTCGGCAGAAATGGAGTTGATATAGTTCTCGATGTTGAGGTATCCATTTGCAGCCACTTCGCAGGCATCGTCCTTGTTGGGGTTTGTGCCGTTGGCTTTCTCCCATTCGTCCGGCATTCCGTCGCCGTCAGAGTCGATGATGGCATTGCCTTTCCACCATGCCCAGTCGTTCGGACTGCCGATAGGCAGGCTTGTCTCGTAGGTGATTATCTTGCCCTTCTTGCCGAAGGAGAGCAGTTCCTCTATCATGTAGCAGTCAGCCTGGTCACGGTAAGGGAGGCTTGCGCCCACTGTAGGTATGTTTTTCTCTATCAGTTGGTTGCCAGGGTAGAGGTCGAGCTTAGGGTAATCGTATGGTGTATCCACGCGTGTGGCAGCGCTGTAATTGGTGATGAGGCTTGGATTCAGCACGCCGTCAAGGTTTTTGTCCTGCCAGTTGTCGTTGCCATAGCAATTGAATTTATCATTGGCTCCGCCGAATGCCTCTCCGCCTTTCGCCGGACCATTGATGAAGAGGTTTGACTCTATGTTGCAGTAAGACGTGCCTTCAGAGTCACCTCCCATGATGTAACATCCGTTCTGCCAGTTATATACCACGTTGTTGGCATACTGGTTGGTGCCCTTTATCTTATTGTTACGTGTGGAATTGTCGCAATAGAAGTTTCTGTAGAGCGTGATATGGTCAGCCTGCATCAGTCCGCCAGCGGAGTGGGGGAGCAGACCTTGTCCGAAGATACAGTTCTGCAGGGTGATGTCGCCCAGCGTTCCCTTGTTGTCGGAATTGATGGAGAAGGTCTCGTCCAGACCCCATGAGAATGAACAGTGGTCGAATATCATGTTGGTGCCGTTGGATATTCCGGCGCAGTCCTTACCGTTGTCGCCACTGCGTCCCATTCTCACTCTGAGGTAACGGCAGATGATGTTGTTGGCACCAGAGAAGCTTACGCCGTTGCCATAGACCGTGATGCCCTCTCCAGGTGCCGTCTGTCCGGCAATGTAGAGGTTGCTCTTGAATGTCATTCTGCTCTTGATATTGATGACACCGCTTACGTCGAACACCACGATACGGTTGCTTTGCGACACTGCATCGCGCAATGACCCAGCGCCAGAGTCATTGAGGTTGGTGACGTGATAGACGGTGGGAGATGAAGAAGCACGCGCTCCCTTGGCGTATCTTCCCCATCCTGCCGCTTCAGGAAAAGCAAGCTGCTGGGCTGAAACGGTGGTGATGCCGGCAATCATAGTAGCTGCCAGCATAGGGATTCTCAAGTAGTTTCTCTTGATCATTGTTGTTAGTATTTTATTAAAAAATCGTCGTAGTAGGAATATATTAGGTCCTTGGACTTTCTTCTTGTTGGTTTGTGGAATGGAAAAATATCGTCAGTAGTAATGGGTATCACACCATTCAGTATGCAAAAGTAATTATAAAATAGGAGAAAAACATGAAAATCGTCTTTTTTTTTCTTCTTTATTGTGAAAAAATATTGTATTATTGCCTTTTGTCAGAGGAAATATGTAATTTTGCATTGTTAATAATAGACTCCATATATGGCACTCAATAATACTCTAACTCAAGAACAGGAACTCGTACAGAGACAACAGCAACTACTCACTGCACAGCAGATACTGCAGGTGAAGCTGCTGGAGATGCCGTTGACCCAGCTCGAAGAGAAGGTGAAGGAGGAACTTATAGTCAATCCAGCTCTCGAAAAAGATATGCCTGAGGACGCTGAATCAGATGTCAGAACGGCGGAAGGAGACGTCAATGGCAGCACGGATTATGGCGATGAGGCTTACTCTGGCGAAGACAATGCTCACGAACATGACGCTGATGACTATGATGCTGAAAACGAAAGATACGAGAAGCAGAGCGAGAGAGAAGACCGCGACCAGGCTCTCGACGACGCTCTCGACAGCATTGACTCTGACGATAGACTCGTCACTGACTACCGACAGAAGAGCAATAACGCTCCGGCTTCATCCGAACAGGAAGAGATGGTATATGGAGATACCACTTCTTTCCGCGATCACCTCATGGAACAGGTGGCTGAAGAGGAGCTGACTGAGACTCAGCGCACCGTAGTGGAGTACCTCATTGGAATGCTCGATGACGACGGACTGCTGCGCACTGACCTCAGCATCATCTGTGATAACCTCGCCATTTATTATTATCTCGATGTCGATATCCATAGCGTCGAGAAGGCTTTGCAGATACTTCAGAGCTTCGACCCTGCAGGAGTGGGCGCCAGAAACCTGCAGGAATGCCTACTGCTGCAGATAGATAGGAGAGAAGACTCTGTCATGACTCGGTATATGCGTAAGGTGATAAAGAAATACTATGACGATTTCACCAAGAAACATTGGGAAAAACTCAGTCAGTATCTGCACATACCTGAGCAGGAAATGGATGATGTCATCGCCGAATTGCGACGACTCAATCCGCGTCCAGGTGCATCTTTAGGCGAGACTATGGGCAGAAGCGTCAATCAGGTCACCCCTGATTTCATCATTGATAGTTCGGTGGATGGACGGGTATCCTTCTCACTCAATACGGGAGACCTGCCGCATCTGCACGTATCACCCGACTATGAGGAGATGCTCCGCGGCTATCAGATGAATTCAAAGTCGCTCTCCAGGTCGGAGAAAAGTGCGCTGCTATTCTACAAAGAAAAGATAGAAAGCGCCAAAGGATACATCGATGCCATAGAGAAAAGGCAGAAGACCATGTCTGCCACGATGAAGGCTATCATCGACATACAGCATCGCTACTTCCTCGATGGTGACGAAGCAGACCTCGTTCCGATGACGGAGAAGGACGTGGCAGAGCGCATCGGAATGGATATATCCACCGTATCACGCGTCTGTAGGTCGAAATATGCGGAGACACCGTGGGGCATATTCCGCCTCAGGCATTTCTTCTCATCTGGCTATAGCGTGGATGGTGAAAACGAAATGTCAAACCGCCGCATCAAGGCAGCGCTGCTCGAGATCATCAAGCACGAAGACAAGAAGCGCCCATTGAGCGATGATAGCATAGCCAAAGCCCTCAAAGAGCAAGGCTTTCCAATAGCCCGCCGCACCGTGGCAAAGTATCGTGACGCACTGAAGATACCAGTAGCACGCCTCCGTCGCTAATCCAAAGGAAGAGAGCAGCAAGGGTCCGCCACTGTGTCGGGCGCGTTACCGCCCGATATTTGCAGGATGTAGCAACGGCGTCAGCCATTCTTCATTCTTCATTCATCATTCTTCATTTGAGAAGAGCCACTGTGTCGGGCGCGTTACCGCCCGATATTCATAGAAAGAAATAAAAAAGAAATGAGCGAAGTAACCATCATATCCCAGCCTGAAGGCAAAGCCAAGAGGAAGCCCGCACAGCGAATAGAGCGAGCTTCCATAGTCACGTCGCGCCTTGTCAGCATCGTCTTCACTCCGTTCTATCTGCCATTGGTGAGCACAGTGTTGCTCTTCATGTTCAGTTATCTCTCTATACTTCCTTGGCAATACAAGACCTTTATCTTCGTGATGGTGTATCTATTTACCATCTTCATCCCAACGATGCTGATACATCTCTACCGTCGTTATCAGGGATGGTCTATGCTCAGGCTCATCAGTAGGGAAGGACGTATGGTGCCATATATCATCTCCATCACCAGTTATTTCATGTGTTTCTATCTGATGAGGATATTTCATTTCCCTCATTTCCTCTGTATCATCATCCTCGCGGCGCTCTTTATGCAGATAATATGTGCCTTCACCAATATCTGGTTCAAGGTTTCCACACACACGGCAGCCATAGGAGGCATCACAGGAGGCATCCTCGCATACGCCGAAATATTCGGATTCAACCCCCTAAAGTGGCTCTGTCTCTGTCTGATAGTAGGCGGATTAGTGGGCACTGGCAGAATGATTCTCCGCCAGCATTCCCTCCATCAGGTGGTCTATGGATTCCTGATTGGCGCCTTTATCTCTTTCGCCGTCATCTATATGGTGAAATAAATAAATGAAGAAAGAAGGAGTCGCAACCGCGTTAGCGCGATTTTTCACTTTTCACTCTTCACTTTTCACTTTTCACTAAAGAATAAGTCCCAACGGCGTCAGCCATTCTTCATTCTTCATTCCTCATTCTTCATTTAAAAAAGAGCCCCTGTGTCCGCCGCGTCACCGGCGGATATAACCAAAATATAACAAACAAACAAATAAAAAAAAACTACCACAAATGACACCAAAAGTAAGCATCATCATGGGCAGCACCAGCGACCTGCCTGTAATGGAGAAGGCTATCACCTTCCTCAACGACCAGAAGATTCCATTCGAAGTTAACGCTCTCTCAGCCCACCGCACACCTGAAGCAGTGGAGAAATTCGCAAGAGGAGCTGAAGACAGAGGCATTCGTGTCATCATTGCAGCAGCTGGAATGGCAGCGGCACTCCCAGGCGTCATCGCTGCTAACACCACCCTACCTGTCATTGGCGTGCCTATCAAGGGTATGCTCGACGGTCTCGATGCCATGATGTCAATCATTCAGATGCCTCCTGGCATTCCTGTTGCCACTGTAGGTGTCAATGCTTCAATGAATGCAGCTATCCTTGCCATCGAGATTCTCGCCCTTTCTGACCCAGAAGTGGCTGCAAGAATGAAGGACTACAAGGCACATCTCGACCAGAAGATCGAAAAGGCTAACAAGGAACTCTCACAGATCAAGTACGAATATAAGACCAATTAAATAAAAATGAAGAATGAAGAGCCCCCCTCCTGTTCCCCCCTGGGGGATGATAGGTTACGCTCTCCGCTTGCGGTCTCCCAACTGCGTCAGCGCGATTTTTCACTCTTCACTCTTCACTTTTCACTCTTCACTAAAAGAAGACTCCGCCCCTGTGTCAGCCGCGTTACCGGCTGATATGAGAAGAATAAGAAGCAAGAATCCCAACGGCGTCAGCCATTCTTCATTCTTCATTCTTCATTTAGAACAGTCTTCATTTTTTAAAAAACGACCATGCAAAGAAGAAAGACAACCCCCACAAGGGTAGGAAATATCATAATAGGTGGCGACGAAACCATTAAGGTACAGTCGATGACCACTACAAATACCAACGACACTGAGGCGTGCGTAAGCCAGGCTAAGCGCATCATCAATGCTGGAGGTGAACTTGTTCGCCTTACCACACAGGGCAGACGCGAAGCGGAGAATATGAAGAATATCTCCGATGCTCTCAAGGCGGAGGGCATTATGACTCCACTTGTGGCGGATGTTCACTTCAATGCTAACGTGGCAGACATCGCTGCGCTCTACTGCGAAAAGGTGAGAGTAAACCCTGGAAACTACGTCGATCCTGCCAGAGTATTCAAAAAACTGGAATACACAGACGATGAATACCAGCAGGAATTGCAGAAGATACGCGACCGCTTCGTGCCTTTCCTCAATATCTGTAAGGAGCATCACACCGCTGTTCGCATAGGTGTCAACCACGGTTCACTCTCTGATCGCATCATGTCACGCTACGGAGACACTCCTGCCGGCATAGTGGAGTCATGCCTTGAGTTCCTCCGCATCTGTCGTGAAGAGGACTTCCACGACGTGGTAATCAGCATCAAGGCGAGCAATACCGTGGTGATGGTGCAGTCAGTGCGCCTCCTTGTCGAGAAGATGGACGCGGAAGATATGCACTATCCGCTGCATCTTGGAGTGACAGAAGCCGGAGAAGGCGAGGACGGACGCATCAAGTCTGCCGTTGGTATAGGCGCTCTCCTTACCGAAGGTATCGGTGATACCCTCCGAGTAAGCCTCTCCGAGGAACCGGAATGCGAGATTCCTGTAGCCCTGAAACTCGTCTCTTTCATACCGGAATGTGCTGAAAAGCGTGAGAATGCCCGCATCGAAGCCGACACGCTGTATCTCTCTTTCGCAGAAAACAGCATCGAAGACCTTCAGCTCAAGGCGGCTATGACAGCAGGAGCACTCCTCATCGACGGCAAGGCGAAGGACCTCGTGATAGAAAATAATGGCGCTATCGTCTCCACAAGTCTTCATGATTCCAGCAATGATGTAGGCCAAAAGGACGATAAAGTCAATGCTTTAGCTGACGCAATACTGCAGGCAGCGAGAGTGAAATTCACCAAGACGGAGTATATCTCATGCCCAGGATGTGGCAGAACGCTATATGACCTCCGTGCCACCATCGCCAAGATTAAGGTTGCTGTGGCTGAAAAAGCAAAGACAGACCCAAGATATAACACCCTGAAAATCGGCATAATGGGCTGCATTGTCAATGGTCCTGGCGAAATGGCTGACGCTGATTACGGCTATGTAGGAGCCGGACCAAGCAAGATTTCCCTCTATCGCAACAAGGAATGTGTGGAGAAAGCCATCCCTGAAGCCGACGCTGTGGAGCATCTATTCGCCCTTATCGACAAGGAATTGCAGTGATGTTGTTTGGTTGTTTAGTTGTTTTGTTGTCTGGTTGATAGTAAAATATCAATATATAAAACTCAACTTTCGCAAGCAATAAATAGCCCCTCAGTCCCCACTGCCGTGGGGAAGTGTAAAATATCAATAGAGAAAAACAAAGAAAAATAGAAAAAAATATATTTGTTTATTTTTATTTATTGATATTTTATTTCAATCGAAAATAGTAATTACCAATGAAAAAAGCAATCCTATCCGCCCTATTCCTGACCTTGGGCATAATAACATTGCAGGCACAGGACACAGAAGACCTCGACGTGAAATACACCAAAGGCCTCCTAAGCGCTGGCACTACAGCGCCGGACTTCGCCATTCGCAATCCAAAAACGGGCAAAGAGACCTTCCGACTCAGCGCTATGCGCCCACAGACAGTAGAAGGCAAAGCGCTTCCAGGCGTGTGGACGCTTATAGATTTCTGGGCTTCATGGTGCTCTGACTGCAGAAGGGAGATGCCTATCGTAAAGGAAATAAACGATAAGTTCTTCAATAGACTGCAGGTGGTAGGCGTCTCTTTCGACACTGACGTGGCGAAAATGAAGGCTTATTGCAATGAAAACAAAGTGGACTGGATGCAGTATTGCGAAGGAGTGAAATGGAAAGAGACCAAGATATCAAAGCAATACAACATACAGTGGCTCCCTACCATGTACCTCATCGACCCTGAAGGCAAGGTGGCTTTCACCACAGTGAAGGCTGACAAGATGCTGGAAAAGCTCAAGCAGCTCGACAGTGAGGGCAAACTCGTGGAGTATGAGATCATGCCCCACTATCCTGGAGGCGTCAAAAATCTCGTCAGCCGTATCAAGCAGATAATCAAATACCCTGTTCTGGCTGAGAAATACAAGGCTGAAGCCGATGTGATGCTCGTCTTCGATGTCAATGAAAATGGCGTAGTGGAGAATGTAGCAGTGGATAAATACAATGAGGTGGGCACCTTCAGCGGCAAGTATTACGAGGCTCTTTCCGAGCAGGACAAGGCTGTTGCCCACAATGATGTCCGCATACTCTTTGAGAAAGAGGCAGTGCGCACGGCGCAAGCTCTCGGCAAATGGAAACCTGCCACACGACGCGGAAAGAACATCAAGGTGCAGTTTTACCTTCCTTTGACCTTCCGTCTATAGACGATTGATTGCTTGATAATAAAATATCAATAAATAAAAACATATAAAAATAAAACTACGTACCTACTTATTTATATTTGTTTATTTTTATATATTGATATTTTATCCTCCGCAAGAGTGGTCCAACAAAGCCAACCGATAACCCTAAATATGAAGAATAGAAAGACGATATTCATCATATTGACAGCCGTAATCATAGCGATTGCGGCTGTCATAGTATGGCGTCTCCGTCCGGTGACGCAGGAAGAACTGCGTGATGCCACGGTGGACGTATATAGAGAGGACTGCTATCTCCTCGTCTCCGGCAATGATACGCTATTGGCTTTCAGTGCAACAGACGGCGACACGCTGCTCCTCGACGGCACTGCTGACGTGCGTAATGTCAAGCGTCAGACGGTGCATTGCAAGGGATTGCTCGTCAATAGCATTCCCGTCATCCCCTCATGCCGTGGCAGAATAATGGTGATGCCAAATGATACACCGCGCATTTGCAGACTGAAAGACAAGCAGTTGCATAGCGTCATAACAAATGAGACCGCCCTTATCGACCGCCTTCTGAAGGAGATAGCCGACCAGAAGAGCGACGTGGCGTATTATCTCAAGACGCATAATGTCATAGATATGGGCTTCGACGTGGTGGCAAGAACCGACAAGAGGCTCTCTCGCATGGCAGATTCGCTCAGGCACCTCTCCCATAAATTAAAGATACTCACTGCCGATACGGCTCTACACATAGTCTTTTCGCCACGCTATTACGCCATTCTTACCTCGCGTGACTCTGGTAAGGTGAAGCGTTTCTGCCACTTTGTGGAGCGTCGTGACGGCATGATAATGCTGAAATCATCCGATGGAATGCCCGACATCTATTCCACCCGACTCAGCAAATTCTCTACCAAAGACATCCGAAAAGCCCTCGCTTTGCGCCCTAAAGCCACGGTAGTGCTGCCAAAGGACGTGAGGATTGACTCGCTCGGCACGTATAAAGGCGGACTCGACTCAGTGCGTGCATCGCATGGCTACGGCACGCTGGCGAAGCGCGACGGCGACTATTACGAAGGCGAATGGCAGCATGGCAAGCGCAATGGATGGGGACTTGCCCTCTCTCCGGGCAAGCGTCTGCGCATAGGAGAATGGAAAGACGACCGCTTCCTCGGCGAGCGAATCATCTATACTGGCGAGCGTATCTACGGTATTGACATCTCGCGCTTTCAGCATGAGAAAGGCAGAAAGCGATTTAAGATAGACTGGGGCAACCTTGCCATCACCAGTCTGGGACGACTAAGCAAGAAGAAAATAAAGGGAGAGACCAACTATCCCATCTCCTTTATATATATAAAGAGTACGGAAGGCACCTCGATAAGAAACAGATACTATGTCGCCGACTATCGTGCAGCGCGTAGGCACGGCTATAAAGTGGGTGCATATCATTTCTTCTCCACTCGCACAAGCGGTGCGGCGCAGGCAAGATACTTTCTGAAACATTCGCTTTACAGTAAGGGTGACTTCCCTCCGGTGCTCGATTTGGAGCCTTCCCGCAGCCAGATCATCAAGATGGGTGGCACAAAGAAGATGCTGAAAGAGGTGCGACAGTGGCTTAAAATGGTGGAGAAAGCGCGTGGCGTGCGCCCTATCCTCTATATCAACCAGTTGTTTGTGAAGAAATATATGTCTGCCGCTCCCGACCTTATACGCGATTATAACGTCTGGATAGCGCGTTACGGTGAGTACAAACCCGAACTCAACCTCGTCTTCTGGCAATTATCTCCTGACGGCAGAGTGAGGGGAATAAGGACTGAAGTCGATATCAATGTCTTCAATGGATTTCAGGATGAGTGGGAGAGGTTTTGTAAATGAAGAATCTTTTAAAGCGTATTTAGAAGTAACAGATTACCAATTATTTGTGGTTAATACGGTAGAAAAGTGGATTGGATTTTATTTGTAAGTTTAAGGAAAGTGAAGATTTAACGATTTAATATGAGGTTTGGATGACAAAATGATGGAAGATACGAGAAATAAGTGGACGCTGTCAAAAGAGAGAATGGGATGCAGTTGAAACTATACCCATTCTCTTATATACAGATAACTTTACCTTATTGTCTGTATATAAAAAGAGGTATAAAGTCAAATGCCTTGTATTTGAGAAAATAACACTCTTTTGGGCAACTTTATGTGGATATAATCTTTATTCCCGATTAAAAGCAGTAACTTTGCGGCAAACACAACAAATAATTTAAGTATGGCGGATTTAAATCGTGTCAAGACCATATTGGCAGAAAGAGGTATTATGAGTAAATAGTTGGCAAAGACATTGCATAATGACCCTGCCACAGTATCGAAGTGATGCAACAACCACGCACTACCCGACTTGAAGACATTGGCACAAATAGTCGATGTTCTCAATGTGGATATACACGAGTTGATTTGCCATACCAAAGTAGAATGAATAGAATATGAGATATACTATCGAAGAGATACGTCAGATGCCCGAAGGGCAGACTTTCGACTGTAAGAGCATTCATATAGAACCGAAGGCTCTCGCCAACACTATTGTCGCTATGGCAAATGCCGATGGCGGCATGATTGCCGTAGGTATATCCGACAAGACTCGTCGTATCGAGGGTGTTAACCAAGACAAGGCTCATTTGAACGAGATACTTCGCACTCCGTTTGATTTCTGTGTACCCACCATTTCTGTTACGACAGAGTTCATGCCTTGCCAAGACAGCGAGGGCAATGACAACCACATACTGATAATCCATGTCCCGGCCAGTCCTCGCCTCCATGCCAACCAAGCCGATGAGGTGTTTTGGCGGGTGGGCGACAAGTCGCGTAAACTACTCTTTGAGGAACGTCTGCAACTGATGTATGACAAGGGTGAGCGATACTATGAGGACAGCCCTGCCTACGATGCCACTATCGAGGATATCGACATGGATGCCGTAAAAGCATATATGAAGCGCATTGGTTATGGCAAGTCTCCAATGGAATACCTGCAAGAGAACAAAGGATTCCTGACTTACAAGGACGATGTACCACAAGTTAGCACTGCCTGCATCTTGCTCTTCGGTAAGCGTCCCCAGAACTTCTTCCCTCGTGCCCGTGTCCGTTTTATCAAGTACTATGGTACGGAAGAGAAAGTCGGCAGGGAAATGAACGTCATCAAGGATGTCACCTTTGAGGGGCGCATCCTCGACCAGATACAGAAAACCATCGACTACCTCGAAACGCAAGTGAAGGAACATTCCTATCTCGGTGAGGATGGACTCTTCAAGACCGACAGGGAATATCCTAAGTTCGTGATACAAGAGATGACGGTAAACTCGGTTTGCCACCGCGATTATAGCATCAAAGGAACGGAGATACAGATAAAGATGTTTGACGACCGACTTGTGTTCGAGACCCCTGGTAAGCTGCCAGGTATCGTCCGCACCGACAATATCCGCCACACCCATTTTTCCCGTAATCCCAAGATAGCCGAGTACCTGAAAGCCTACGACTATGTAAAGGAGTTCGGTGAAGGAGTTGACCGTATGTGTCGTGAGCTTTCTGCCATTGGCACGAAGGAACCCCAATATCATCTGGTCGCCTTTATAATGAAAGCTTCTGTGTGGGCTAATTTATTGGAGGAAGGACAAGAAAAGACTATGTCCGACCAGAAGCGACCAGAAAGCGACCAGAAAGATAGTGAAACTACCCAGAAACTACCCAGAAACTACCCAGAAACTACCCAGAAACAAGCTCTGGATATAACGCCCGTACAAAAAGAAATTATCGATTTCCTGCTTAAATGTCCATATGCGGGACGTAAAGAAATATCATCTCACTTAGATTCTTTATCAGAAGATGGTGTAAAATACAACTTAAAATTACTCCAGCAGAAAGGCATCATAAAACGCATAGGTCCAAATAAGGGAGGGTACTGGAAAGTTTTGATATTTGAATAGGAACTAAAACAAGGACTAATTATGTGGACAATAGGATATATACACTATATAACAAACAAGATTGCTTATATTACATATTCTCATGTTGATCAGGATATACCTTACCAGTTAAAATGCGATAAAGGGTTGTTCCACGCATGGGATATAATAGCTGTAGGGTTGCAGGAGCATATATATAATGGAATAGCGAATTATGATATAATTGACATTATAAAAATTCAGAATTTTGACATTAGCTTAATAGAGTATTTTTATGACTATCAAAGTTCGCTAATGAATATCGCTTTCAACAATTTCGTTACTAACTCATTTATAAACGAGTTGAAACATGAGGGTATTTCAGAAATCTTTATTGAAGATTTTTTGAATGAAATTTTAAACAACAATGGTATTATATATATTGCTAGTTATGTTGAGAGTATTTCAATTGACAAACTTGTAAACGAAAGAAAAATAGTTATCGAAGAATACGAATACGATAAAAAAGGTGATCACTCTTACCGTTGTAGGATTAATTGTACAAAATACAAGGACTCTTATCTAAACTCGTTGTTATACGTTTATGGTTCCTATAGTCCAACATGTTGCAATAATTCTCCAAAACAATTACCCAACGAAACATACAGCCAAGCGGTAAAACGTATAGAAGAAGAGACAAAACAACAAGCTTTAAAAAGATACTGTAAATATGAGCATTTATTGCACCTTCTTAAAGAATGTTTAATCATCAGATCTCTTTATAAACAAGAAATAGAGAAAATATATAATATAGCATTTAAATACATGAAATACAATAAATCATGTTTGCAAAAGGATATACAAATATTAGGGCGATGATAGAAACCCAATATGGGATTTTATCACATATGATAACGGATATAGCTTACAGATACCAAACGCAATTAAAACAGACAGAGGAAGAAGCTGACCGATTGGCGCAAAATAATTCCGATGGAGATTATGATGTCTATCATACTATCTTGAATAGTTTTAATGATGTTGAGGAAAGGTCGTTGTGTTTGATGACGGAAAGTAGAAAGATCCTATTTTGCGCGATTTTTTCTTACTATGAGACAATGCTCAACGAATTTGTCCTGTATTATAAAATTGTAAATAATGCCACCCAGCCATCACAAATACTTGATTCAATTCTTAACGCATATAAGACAAAGTACGGAGAAGAGATAACTTGTATAGAAGAAAATGTGGAGTATGCCAACTCTTTTTATAGGTTACTACGTAATCTCTATATGCATGGTTCCCTATCGAAAGAAAAGGATAGATGTACGCTATTCAATTATGCAGGAGTTACCAATGGCTTAAAGACATTCGGTATTGATACAATTATAATTGCGGATAACGACTTTTTATTCAAAGCACTTGATTGTTTTAACCCAAGTTTGACACTTTGGGGAAATTTTCATAAATTTTTGGTTATATTTT
>SAMEA104315429__coassemble_911_pt1 | contig 16460 bp, 13 predicted proteins | sample SAMEA104315429__metabat2_high_PE_009 | metagenome-assembled genome bin SAMEA104315429 (sample SAMEA104315429) | gut metagenome | biome: Monkey gut; feature: monkey-associated habitat; material: faeces | place: China | collected 2013
CTGGAAGCCAATACCGAGCGCAGCGAGAGTAACCCGGGACGAAGTCTCGGGGTTAAAGACAAGAAGAAAGTTGCTGTCTGGAAGACAGTACCTTGCATTATAATGCGCTTGCTCATCGTCCCGGGTTACTCTCGCTTTGCTCGGTACAGGCTTCCAGCCTAATCTTATTGCCGTGGGGCGGTAACCAATGGTAAAAGCCGTTGGATTCCAAGAAAAGTAACCCACCAACCCCTGAATTTGCACTATTTTAACAGATATTAATATATTTTCCTGCCTTTTTCAAGAAAAATATTTTTTGTCGTTTGTAATTCCACCCTTCCACCTCTGTGAGGTTATAGTATTGACAATCAGATATTTGTGTATGGTGGAATTATGGGTGGAATTAGGGTGGAACTTCATGTAATTCCACCCTAATTCCACCCATAATTCCACCATGTATAACATATTGATTATTAAGAATATAGCACCTGTGAGGTGGAAGGGTGGAACTTCTTTTGCAAAAAATATTTTTCGGAGAATAATAGCCGAAAAGTTGTGAATAGATGTTAAATTTAAGTCATTTCATATCACAACTTACTACAGGAAGCTCCCTCCATAGAGGTTGATGTGTGCTTTTGTAAAAGCATAGATATTGCATTGTAAAAGCATAGTTATTAGGAGGTAAAAGCATAGTTATTAGGAGGTAAAAGCTATGATATTACATTGCCATGAATTATACATTATTGATATCATTGACAAACCATTTATCTATCATAGCCTTATTCCTCGTTTAAACGATTATCTCCGTGTTGCCTTCCCTTACGCTTTACCAGTTTCCCCAAAGCATTGATGGATTCAAGATAAGCCTCTTCTACAGGAGCCAATGCTTTCACTTGATATTTACGATATTCCTCCAGAGCCTTGTCCATAGCTTCTTGATGACTGATACTTCCAGAACCTTTCAGCATTGGGCGACCCGTGGATTGCAGAATTGTGTCCAATTGCTTCACATAATCCATCATATAAACCGGACGATGCTCCATAGCCATAATCTCCGCAAAGTCAAAATAACCAGAAACAAGATTGTTGAGGATTCTTATTTCATTTTCCTTCAGATAGTTTTTGGCTATCTTGATGTCTTTGATAGCTGGCAGTTCTCCTTCAAATGTAGTCAGCCCCATAAAAGGTTGGTCGGCATCAGCTCGCTCATAGATAACTTCGGCTGCCGTATGCCCGTGGGCAGCATAATGCAACTTGTTTTGCACTATCCTGAAGAAGAGCCTGGAGGCATCTGTTCGTGGATCATAATCTACACTGGTGGCATAGATGTCAAGCACTTGGCGATACATAACTTTTTCTGACGAGCGAATATCTCTGATGCGGTCGAGCAATTCTTTCCAATAGTTGCCACCACCTAAACCTTTCAGACGCTCATCGTCCATCGTAAAGCCCTTTACTATATACTCGTGCAGTCGTTCTGTTGCCCATTGGCGGAAACGAGTGCCTTGAATAGACTTTACACGATACCCCACTGAGATGATGACATCGAGGTTGTAGTATTTCACCTCTTTGCTTTGCGTTTTTCCCTCTAAAGCACCATGTTGAGTGGTGTGTCGGAATTTCCGACATACCACTTTTTCATCCAATTCTCCTTCTTTGAAAATGTTCAGAATATGCTCATTGATAGTTGAACGACCTTTATTAAAGAGCTGAGCAATTTGCTCAATATTGAGCCAAACGGTTTGGTTCTCCAGTCTTACGTCAAGCTTCACGCCTTCGTCAGACTGATAGATAATAATTTCTCCCAAATCTGTTTTGGGGGCATCCTCCCACTTATAGCCACAATCCAAGCAAAGATGAAGTATTCCTTCAGATTGCACATTGTCGGAGTTGCACGTTGGACATTTAATATTTTTATTGTCTGTCATTGTCGTATTCTATGATTAATTTCATTTCGTCACCAACTTGGTGACGAATTATATCTACCAATTGGCATTGAGATACTTCTTCAGCTGTCCGCTATTGAGCACGTCATAGCTCAGCAAGCCGGCTTTCTGCAGTGGGGCGATGTTCTTGCCCACACCGTCATCGAGCTTCGGATCGTAGCCACTGGCAAGGAGCTGGTCTATCTTGTCGGCAAACAGGCGCAGCTCTTGCTGCTGGTCCTTGATGAGGGCTGCCTCCATCAGCAAGATTTAATTTCTTGAGAATAGTAAGATACTTGGAAGCGCAAATCTTCAAGGTTGCCTCCGACCAAGTGAACTCGCCCAGTTCCGTCTCCTTGATGTGATGGAGAAGTGCCAATACGTCGATGGCAGCCAAGAATCGGGAGAAGGTCTTGTGGGTACGGAAGGAAAAGCTCCCTTGCCCCTCAGACGCACGACCACAGTATTCGCAGATGAAATCAATCATCGACGAATAATCAGGAATGTTCCCCAGCACATTGACACTTGAATCATATTTTGTTGCCATCGCTTATATTTCCATTATTATATATACATATTTGGGTATAAAGGTAATGAAAATGTTCCATGTAGGCAAATTTATTACCATTTTTTTTAGCCAAAGCAACTCGACATGCGTCCATTACAGACAAACCTTTATATCGGGAATCCAGGTGTTTGTCCTTAACATCGCAACACTATTATAAATTTAACTTTTTAAGTACCTGAGTAACAATAAGATGTTCAGAATTTTGCCATATCTAAAAATTACCTGTTTTAGTGTCGCAAAAACAAACAAGCAAATCCGACGATAGACATGGCAAAAATACAAATTAAGTCTGAGAACCTCACTCCTTTGGGAGAAATATTTTCGGGTCATGAAGAAATTTGACTCTACATTGTCTCAAGTCGCATTGTGAGGTAAGGGGATGTTGTAGGCTGCAGTGGATATTTCTACCTCAATTTATCTGATAATTCAGTAATGAGAGGACGTATAGACGCAAGAGGGACGTTGAAAGGCTTAGTTGCGGATTTGAGGGATTATACAAACAGACGATTAAACAACTTTTCTCCACATTTATTTCGTCATTTCAAGAAAAATGGTTATTTTTGTGCCAAAATAGGAACTAAACTAACTAAGGACAATATGAACTACAGACTTAAAATGACTTGCGCCCTACTCGCCATCACCGCAGTAGGAATGGCACAGGACCGCAAGGAAATGAACCTCAAGACATGGGATTTCTCGAAAGACAAACAGGCGTGGGAGACCGTCAACGTGCCTCACGACTGGGCTATCAGCGGTCCGTTCGACAAGAAATGGGACTTGCAGATGGTCGCTATCGAGCAAAACGGAGAGAAAAAGGCTTCCGAAAAAACGGGAAGATCAGGCGCACTGCCGTGGATTGGAAAGGGACATTATCGTACCACCATCGACATCAGTGCTAAAGACTTCCGTCCTGACGAGAGCAGAGCCATACTGGAATTTGACGGTGCAATGTCACAGCCTACCGTCTATGTCAATGGAAAGAAAGCAGGTTACTGGGCTTACGGCTATAATGCTTTCAGAATGGACGTCACAGACCTTGTGAAGGTGGGAAAGAACACGGTGGAAGTGGACCTCGAAAATATGGAGGAAAGTTCCAGATGGTATCCCGGTGCCGGTATCTATCGCCCTGTAAAACTCATCCTTACTGGTAAAGCGGCTATCGACCCTTGGGCTACAAGCATACGCACCACAGCATTTATCAAGGGCGTGGATAACTTCGGACGCACAAAGCCACAGGCTACTATAGACTTTGAGACGCAGCTCGTGGGCGGCACTGCAAGCACTCTCCTCGCTGGAAGCAATGGTCAGACCCTCGCAAACACTTCTGACAATGCTTTCGAAGGACTCGCTTGCGTCATCGACGTAGTGAATGACAAGGACTTCTTTGAGGCAGGAAGCCATTTCGACGTGCCGGCTGATGGACATATCAAGACCACTATCACTGTGACAAACCCTACGCTATGGTCGCCAGAGACACCTTATCTATATAAGGTACGCACCAGATTGTACCGCAATCACAAGCTCATAGACGAAGTAATCACTCCTTTCGGCATTCGTACCATAGAGGTGAGCAAGGACGGTGGCTTCAAGCTCAATGGAGTAAGCCGCAAACTGCAAGGTGTCTGCCTGCATCATGACCTCGGACCTCTCGGCGCCGCTGTCAGCAAAGCCGCCCTCATACGCCAGATAAGGCTGATGAAAGACATGGGATGTGACGCTATCCGCACTGCCCACAATATGCCTTCAGAGATGCAGATGCAGGTATGCGACTCTATGGGCATGATGGTGATGGCTGAAAGCTTTGATATGTGGCAGTATCCTAAATGCAAGAACGGATATGCTCGCTTCTTTAATGAATGGGCAGAAAAGGATATCACCAATCTCCTCTTGCATCATCGCAATCATCCTTCCATCATCATGTGGAGTATAGGCAATGAGATTCCGGAGCAGGCAGACAAGAAGAAAGGCGTGGCATGGAGCAAGAAGTTGCAGGACCTCTGTCATCGCCTCGATCCTTCACGCCCAGTCACTCAGGGACTTGACCGCGTGGATGGCGCTCTGGCAAGCGGAGTGGCTGACGCAATGGATGTGGTGGGACTCAACTATCGCACTCACAAATATGTGAAAGCTTACGAGACGACACACCAGAAGTTTATCCTCGGCAGCGAAACAGCTTCCACTGTCAGTTCAAGAGGTGTATATAAATTGCCTTACAAGACTACAAACCACGGCGTCTATGCCGATGGACAATGCTCCAGCTATGAGAATGAGTGGTGTCCTTGGAGCAATCTGCCAGACGTGGACTTCGAACTCATGGATGATTATCCTTGGACTATAGGTCAGTTTGTATGGACTGGCATCGACTATCTTGGCGAACCGACTCCTTATGACAGCTATTGGCCAAGCCGTTCCTCATATTTCGGCATCTGCGACCTTGCCGGACTCCCTAAGGACAGATATTATCTCTATCGCTCTGTATGGAATAAGAAAGACCATACCCTACATATCGCTCCGCATTGGTCATGGGGCAAGAGCATGATAGGAAAGAATGTACCGGTTCAGGTGTTCTCCGATTACGACGAAGCAGAGCTCTTCATCAATGGAAAGAGTCAGGGAAGAATAAAGAAAAACCATGACATCAGCCGCGGTGCTGACGGCAAGCAGAATACGGGAACTGAGGCAAGAAATCCTAACAGCGACCGTTGGGACGCTAATTGCGACACCAGCCATGCGCCTAACATGGACCGCTACCGCCTCCGCTGGATGAATACCAAGTATGAACCAGGCGAACTGAAGGTTGTGGCATACGATAAAGAAGGCAAACCTGCTATGGAGAAGGTTATCCGCACTGCCGGTGAAGCTGCGCGCCTTGATATGTCGCCAGACGTAAAGACCATCGCTGCTGACGGAGAAGATCTATGCTATATCACCGTGAAAATGACGGATAAGGACGGCAATCTCTGTCCAGACGCTGACGATGAGCTTCTCGTCACAGTGGAAGGAGAAGGAAGATTCAAGGCAATATGCAATGGTGACGCCACCTCTTTGGAGTCATTCACAGAGCCAAAGATGCGCCTCTTCCACGGTATGCTCGTGCTGACAGTGCAGAGCACTGACAGAGCCGGTAAGATGAATGTCACAGTCACACGCCCTGCCACCAAGCAGAAGAAGGGCAGAAAGCTGGTCAATATCCCAGAGATTAAGGAGACTATCGTGATAAATACCAAGTAGTTTCTTCTCTAAACAAACTCAACTTTCGCAAGCAATAAATAGTCCCTCAGTCCCCACTGCCGTGGGGAAGTGTAAAATATCAATAGAGAAAAATAGAAAAAAAAATAGAAAAAATATATTTGTTTATTTTTATTTATTGATATTTTATTACAGATAGCATGTTAGCTACTTGCGAAAATTCAGTAAAAAAAGTAGGGGAGGTACTGTATTCCAGACAGCACCTCCCCTTCTCTTAATTTCCGCCCCAGTTGTCAGGCAGATCGAAATTGAAATCATTGGGATTATCTTCCACAGGGAAGGTATCTATCACCACATCACCATCACCTTGGACGACGGAAGCTCCTGTGATAGTGCATAAATCTTCTACTACGAAAAAATCTAATATTGGAGATATGTATTCTTTCTTATTCATTGTTGTCCTTATATTGTAAAACCCCACCTATTACACCTTTACTTTCTTACCTTTCACAATGTATATGCCCTTTGGCAAGCCTTCGAGGGAGTTGGTGTTTCGCAGTCGTTGCCCATTGAGATTATAGATGCCGTCAGGCTTTTCATTCTTAGGCTGTGCGAACAACTGGTCTGCCATGACATCCTCTATGCCAGTGGCATTTTCCTCTATGTCATTGATGAAGAGTTTCACCTGCTTGGCTGGCGCTGTCGTGCTGGAGCCTGATTCGGTATTAGGCAGTTCAAACCAGCAACGGAATGCCTTCAATCCATATTGCTTGTCCTTTGGCACCTTATACATTGTGCCACCATTGAGGAAATAATCGCCTGCGAGATTGTCGCGCTTCTCGTTTTCATCAGTGTAGAAATAGCCTTTGCCATCCTTGATGTAGTATGTCTTTGCCAAAGTGCCCTTGCAAAACATGTCTTTGCCACTGGCAGAAGTCGTTATCGTTGAAACCCAATGCTTATCTATTTTCTCGTTTAGCAGATTGCGGTCGAGAGAAATGCCGGAGATGTCATAATGGTTTTCTGCCACTGTCACATTTCCTGATGTGTATCTGGTCACGCCATCCTCAGTGTTAGTGATGCCTTCATTCTCATCAAGCCAGAATTGATTGTCGGCTTTCTTGAGGCGTGGCGTGGTATAAGAATGGTTCTGACCAGCATTCTTTGTAGGCTTTATAATATAAGGTGTGAAAGCTTCGAGCATGAGGTCTGTATCTTCCTTGCAATCCACGGTCTTAAAGCGCACGCTTTTAGAGGTAAGTTGATAGAGTTTGGCAAGCAATACGTCGTCACCGAATGTGCGTTTCATCTGTCCGTAATTCATTGCTACGGGAAGAATGATGGTGTTCCACTTATTAAGCGTAAAAGTACGTTTTAGATGGAGCACTGTATTTTTATATTCATCCACGGTCTCAGTCAGATATTGAAGGTCGGGATTGTCCTCATCAAGCACAAGGTTTGGTGCCACAGACTCACCTGCATAGAGCATTCTGAAATTATCGAATGCAGTCCATTCGTCTGTTGCTTTCACATTTTGGTCGCCCTCTATCTTGATGCCGAAATAGAGATATTCTTTTTTATCCCCATAGTATTCTTTGTTCTCATCTAGAGCCTCTTGCGTGACGTGTATCATGACCTGATTTTCATATCTGCCATCATAGAAAGCCTTGCCAGCCTCAAGAAGGTCTTTTGGTCCGTTTTCTTCGAGAGGATTCAGAGGGGTCACTGAAATGAATTCAGAATTATAAAAACCTGCAAGATTCGTAACAAAGAGTTTAGCAAGCCCATTAGTGTTACTAAATCCATTACATCTAAAGATATACCAACCTGGTTTGGAGACTATTACTTGCTGCGAAATACCATTCTGATGACTATTTTTGATGTCGGCACAGAAATATCTACCATTTTCACTCAGATATTCTTCATTGAGATTGTTTCCCTGATATTCAGTTTCTGTTGGTTTCCTATAATAGCCCTCAACTCCAAAACGTATATAATGATTATCACCAGAGGCTGCCCATTGCGCAGAATTGGTTTTATTATAATTAAACCCAGGATTCTGAAGTAAGAAGGTAGCGTCGATAGGAGACGAGAGATCAGATGGTGATTTGTCGAATAATTCGTAGTATTGAGCCACAGTTATCAGTTTCCAAACCTGATAATCTGCATTCTCTGGTGTCTCGGTAGTGGCTTCACAAAGGTTTCCATCTGCATCATCAGGCTTTGCGGTAAGGTATCTGTTGCCGTAAGTGTGGATTTTATACACCTTGTTTGTATTTTCATCATATTCTTTTGCCTTTTCAAAAATCCAACCGAAATTACGTGTGTTATCATTAGGATTACATTCGAGATATATTCCCGGCTTATACTGATCCTGGTCTATGTATTGCACATAGCTATCCTGATTATCCTTCTTGTCAGAAGTATAATTCTGCAGCGTACGGATATTATAAGCACCATCAGTATTGGAATTGTCGAATATCCAGAGATACATACCATAGTCGCCCAGAGAGGCATGGCGACCGTAAGAGCCACCGATATTAAAGAATTTCTGCGCACCTACATTGAAGAGCATGAAGGTAAATTGATGACCTTTCTCATTATTAGGAGTGACACGATGCTCGTTTGTAGTGTTAATGATGCTCTCAGGGTCACAGCCTATGATTTTTTCGATGTCAAGTTCTGCTCCACCGCTCTGCGCAACTGCGTGGCAAAGGGATAAACATAAAAATGCGAAAAGAAAAATGAAGCGCAGGCACACAGCCTCGCCCTTAGAACGCTTTGAGAGTAAACCTTTAGTGTTCATAATCTTATAACTGTTAAAAATAAAATATTACTACTGCCTATATTTCCCACCTTCAACGGTGTATTCTTGTCGTATTATAACAATCTAATAATAGAAAGTCCTGAATAAATGTCATATTTTTTTGCGTTGCAAAGATAATGAAAATCTTCTTAAAATACTTGATGGGGGGGGTAAATTTTCGTATTTTTTAACTAAAAAGTCAAATACATTTGTGACAGTCAAAGTTTTTTTATAACTTTGTCCCCAAGTTCTTAGCCGGATTGGTCTGGCAGATGTTAAACCCATTAATCTAATATAATAATATGGCCTTTACGAACAATATCATGATTGTCCGCCACAAGTTGTTAACCGAACTCGTGAAACTATGGAAAAACGACGAATTGATAGACCGCATTGACCGTCTGCCTATCGAGCTGAGTCCACGACGTTCCAAGCATGAAGGACGTTGCTGCGTGCATAAAGAGAGAGCAGTATGGAGATATAAGTCACTTCCTCTCCTGGGATTGACGATGGAAGATGAGACGGATGAGCTGACTCCGCTCTCTGAATATGCTATGCGTGCCATGAAAAGAGCCGGAAGCGGCGCTCCAAAAGAAGATATATTATGCGTCATTGACGAGGCTTGCTCATCATGCGTGCAGATCAATTATGAGATAACAAACCTGTGCCGTGGATGTATTGCCCGTTATTGCACTACCAACTGTCCTAAAGGTGCCGTGCATCTGAAGAAGAATGGACAGGCTTGGATTGACCATGATACCTGCATCAGTTGCGGTATATGTCATGACAGTTGCCCTTATCATGCCATTGTCTATATCCCTGTGCCTTGCGAACAGTCATGCCCTGTCAAGGCCATCAGCAAGGATGAGCGCGGCGTGGAGCATATTGACAAGAGCAAGTGTATATATTGTGGTAAATGTCTGAATGCGTGTCCGTTTGGCGCTATCATGGAAGTATCGCAGGTGTTTGACGTACTTTACCGCATAAAAAACAAGAAAAAACTCGTCGCAATCGTGGCTCCTGCCATCTTGGGACAGTTCCAGGTGGACAAAGAGCAGATATATGGCGCTCTGAAAGAACTCGGTTTTGCCGACGTAATAGAGGTAGCGCAAGGCGCTATGGAGACTGTGGAGCATGAAGCCCACGAACTCATGGAGAAATTGGAAGAGGGTCAGCAGTTTATGACTACGTCTTGCTGTCCTTCATACATAGAGATGGTGAAGAAGCATGTGCCAGGTCTGGAGAAATATGTTTCAGATACACATTCCCCAATGTACTACACTGCACGCCTTGCCAAGCAGAAGCATCCTGATGCAGAGGTGGTATTTGTAGGTCCTTGCGTAGCAAAGCGCAAAGAAGCACAGCGAGATGAGGAGGTGGATTTCGTCATCACATTCGAGGAAATCTCTTCTATCTTTGAAGGATTGGGCATTGATGTGGCTGCTGCAGTTCCTTATGCTATGGATGTGCAGTCAGTGCGCGAAGCCCATTCATTCGCTCAAGCAGGCGGAGTGGCAGGCGCAGTGCAGTCATATCTGAAAGATAAAGCCAGCACTTTCAAGCCTATTCAGATTTCAAATCTCAACAAGAAGAATATTGCTCTCCTGCGTGCTTATGCCAAAACAGGAAAAGCTCCGGCACAGTTTATTGAGGTAATGGCGTGTGAAGGCGGATGTATCACCGGTCCATGTGTACATAATGAATTGAATGCAGGAAAGCGTAAATTAGCTAAAGAACTGGATAAGGAAACAAAGACTTATGAAGATATGGATTGACAGACTGCGTCGAGACCACACTCTTGCTCCTGAGGGCTACCTGAGACTATTGGGTACGAAGGATTCCGATGCGGTGGAATATCTGCATCGGCAGGCGCGGGAGGTGGCTATTCGGCAGTTTGGTTATGACATATATATCCGCGGACTGATAGAGGTGGGCAACCGATGCCGCAATAATTGCTTGTATTGTGGCATTAGGGCGGCAAACACCTCGGTAGTGCGCTATGAGATGACAAAGGACGAAATCCTGAACTGTTGCCGGAATGGATACAGGTTAGGCTTTCGTACTTTCGTATTGCAGGGTGGGGAGAAAGCCGGCAACTACTTGATGTGGGAGGATGTGGTACGCACTATCCGCTCTTCTTACCCCGATTGTGCCATTACGCTCTCGCTCGGAGAGATGACGAGAGAGGAATATGAGGGACTCTATCGGGCTGGAGCCAATCGCTATCTGCTTCGTCATGAGACTTATAATGCCGCACATTACAGGATGTTGCATCCTGAGACGATGTCGCGGGAGCATAGATTGCAATGCTTGCAATGGCTGAAAGATATAGGTTATCAGACCGGCACTGGCATTATGGTGGGCAGTCCCGGACAGACATTGGAGCATCTGGTGGAGGATATATGCTTCATAGAGCGCTTTCGTCCGCAGATGATAGGGCTCGGACCTTTCATTCCCCAGCAAGATACTCCTTTCCGTGATTACCCTTCTGGCAGTGCAGACCTGACATTACGCTTGCTTTCCATCTTCCGCCTGATGTTTCCATCGGCTTTAATACCGGCTACCACAGCCTTATCCACATTGCTTGCCGATGGAAAAGAGCAGGGAATACAGGCTGGAGCCAATGTGGTGATGCCAAACTTGTCGCCTGCCGCCTATCGTTCCAATTATGCTTTGTATGACAACAAGGCTGCTATGGGAACGGAAGCAGCCGAAGGCATTGCTCTGCTAAAGCAGGAATTGGACAGAATAGGGTATCGTATATCGATGGATCGTGGTGACTATCGTGAAGTTTTAATATAGTTATGGACAAGAATTATAATCCTGCCTCTGATAAGGCTGAAGAATTTATCAATCATCAAGAAATCCTGGACACTCTGGCTTACGCATCCAGTCATAAGAATGATCGCGCATTGATAGAGAGTCTGCTTGATAAAGCTGCAAAGTGCGGTGGATTGAATCATCGTGAGGCAGCCGTGCTTTTGGAATGCGATGAGCCTGATTTGACTGAACGCATCTGCCATTTGGCGAAAGAAATCAAACAGCGATTTTATGGCAATCGTATTGTAATGTTTGCGCCACTTTATCTTTCAAACCATTGTGTTAATGGTTGCATATATTGTCCGTATCATGCTAAAAATAAGACTATTGCTCGCCGTAAACTGACACAAGAAGAGATAAAACGCGAAGTGGTGGCACTACAGGACATGGGTCATAAGCGTCTGGCACTGGAAGCTGGCGAAGATCCAAAGCACAATCCGATAGATTATATCCTGGAGTCTATTCAGACTATCTACGGCATTCATCATAAGAATGGCGCCATACGTCGCGTCAATGTCAATATTGCCGCTACTACGGTGGAGAACTATAGGAAACTGAAAGATGTAGGTATCGGCACGTATATCCTCTTTCAGGAGACATATCACAAAGAGCATTACGAGGAACTGCATCCTACTGGGCCTAAGAGCAACTACGCTTATCATACCGAAGCCATGGATCGCGCTATGGAGGGAGGCATTGATGATGTGGGAATAGGCGTGCTCTTTGGGCTTAATCTCTATCGTTATGACTTCGTCGGACTGCTGATGCACGCAGAGCATCTTGAGGCAAAGTTTGGTGTCGGACCGCATACCATCAGCGTGCCACGCATCTGTCCGGCTGACGATATTTCGACAGAAGACTTCCCCGACGCCATTTCCGACGATATGTTTGCACGCCTCGTGGCAGTAATACGTATCTCCGTGCCTTACACGGGCATGATTATCTCCACCAGAGAGTCGGAAGCAGTACGACGCAGAGTGCTGGAACTGGGCGTCTCACAGATTAGTGGAGGCTCGCGAACCAGCGTTGGCGGTTACGCTGAAGCCCAGCATGAACACACTGAGCAGTTTGACGTCAGCGACCATCGTTCGCTGGATGAGATAGTAGGCTGGCTGCTCGAGCTCGGTCATATCCCAAGTTTCTGCACCGCTTGTTATCGTGAGGGCCGCACCGGTGACCGCTTTATGTCGCTTGTAAAGTCCGGACAGATAGCTAATTGCTGTGCTCCAAATGCCTTGATGACGCTGATGGAATATCTCGAAGATTATGCTTCACCGGAGACAAAGGCAAAAGGACAGGCAGAGATAACCAAGGCTGTGGCACATATTCCTAACCAAAAAATCAAGGAGATTGCGATGAAACGTCTGGAGGAAATCAAGTCCGGACGCCGTGATTTCCGCTTCTGACCTCCTGCTTATGAACAATACTCCGCAAGTTTCACGTTTGCATATTGCCATCATCGGTGTGCGCAATGCCGGTAAGTCCTCTCTGCTGAATGCCTGGACTGGGCAGGATGTGTCTATCGTCTCTGATGTAGCCGGCACCACTACCGACGCTGTGCGGAAAGCAGTGGAGCTGCCCCGCCTTGGCGCTTGCGTGCTGCTGGACACTCCCGGCTTTGATGATACAGACAAGCAGTTGGGACATCTGCGCATTGACAGGATGGAAGCTTCGCTAAAGGAGGCTGACATCGTCATCTTAGTGGCGAGCAGTCCTGCCCTTTCGGATGTGGAACGGGAATGGATTGGCTATCTGAGACGCAAAGGAACTCCTTGGCTTCTCGTCTTAGGAAAGGCAGATTTGGTCAGAGAAGCGGAAAAAGCAACCGAAGGCTTGGGAAAAGAACTGAAGGTTTCCGCTGTGGCTGTCAGTGCTTTACGTAGAACTGGCTTTAATAAACTAATGGAATCGCTGCTCCAACTCTTGCCTCCAGATTTCGGACAAGAGACTATCACGGGCAATCTGGCTAAAGAAGGCGATAGGGTGATATTGGTGATGCCTCAGGATAACGCAGCTCCTAAGGGCAGACTGATACTGCCTCAGGTGCAGACCATCCGCGAATTGCTGGACAAACGCTGCATTGTCACTTGCTGTACGCCAGACAAACTGAGAGAGACATTGGATTCTTTTCGGGAGAATCCCGACCTGATTATCACCGACTCACAGGTCTTTCCACAGGTGTTTGGGCAGAAACCTGCCGGCAGCAAACTGACTTCCTTTTCCGTACTGTTTGCTGCTTACAAGGGTGATGCAAAGGTGATGAAGCAAGGTGCTGAGAGTATTGCCCATCTGACAGAGAACTCTCACATTCTGATAGCTGAGGCTTGTGCTCATGTGCCTACTGGTGAAGACATCGGAAGGGTGAAGCTTCCTCGTCTGCTTCGCAAGCGATTAGGCGAAGGATTGCAGATTTCTTTTGTCAATGGACGTGATTTCCCAAAGGATTTGTCGCCTTATAATCTCGTCATTCATTGCGGTGCCTGTATGTTTAATCGCCGATATGTCCTGGAGCGCATCCGCACATCGCAGGAGCAACACGTTCCTATTACCAATTACGGAATGGCAATCGCCTTCCTTACCGGCATACTTCATCAGATAGATATGGATGCTTAGCACGAGAAATCACTTGCCCGTAATGTGTGAAAGATAGGGCAATATAGTGTGAGCAAAAGGGTAATAGAGCGTGAAAGATAGGGCAATAGAGTGCTTCAGATTACTTTAATCTGCTGACGCCACCGCCCTTTTTGAATTGCAGGACGCCCTTTTGGAGGCAATGGTTCTTGTGATCGAGGACGTATTCTGGATTGAAAGCCCTGCCATTGATGCGGGTTTCAAAATGCAGATGCTCGGTAGTGGCGCGACCGGTGCGCCCCGTTAGGGCTATGATGTCACCGGCTTTTACCTTGTCGCCCACAGTGACGAGGTTCTTGCTGTTGTGAGAATAGCGAGTCTCCAGACCGTTGGCGTGGCGAATAGTGATACACTTGCCGTAGGCAGAGAAGGTGCCAGCCTGCACTACGAGACCGTCGAAGACAGCATATATCTCCTTCTTTGGAGCATTCTTGATATCTACTCCGGAGTGGCGGCGCTTGCCTCCATAGCCACTAATGACGTGGGAATCATCGAGAGGGTAGCGGAACGACTTGATAGCGTCGAGGTCAAGACGATAGACTGCTTTGTCGCCAAAAGGATTATTAGTGTCCATGCTCATGCCTTTTGGCTCCTTGTTTTTCGGTTCCTTGCGTGTGGTCTTTATGTCGATGCCTTCCTCTGTCTTTTTGAAAGTGGCAATCTGATTGTGCAATGTGTGTGCTTTGACATCGAGAATAATCTCAGGATTGATTCTTCTTCCATTCACCATGATGCTGAAAAGGCAATATACCCTGCCAGCGGTGCCACCTACGATGGCGATGGTCTGACCGGCTTTCACTTGGTCGCCCACTTTGACAAGGTTTTGAGCATTGTGCCCATAGACCGTCTCCAGACCGTTGTGGTGGCGCACTACGATAACGTTTCCGTGGGTGGAACTGCGTCGTGAGAGGCGGATTGTACCGTCAAACATTGCCTTCACCGCATCTCCTTTCTTGGTCTCTATTTCTATTTCGTAGGAATTGACGTCCTCCACCTTGCCTACTGGCAGAGGGAAAGAGAATTTACCCTTCTTATATTGTGAGAAATCCACTTGGAAAGCATTGAAATGAGCGAAAAGTCCAGGTGTCTCGATACTTATCTGTTGTTGCTCGTGTGGGGTGAAATCTTCTGCTGTACGCACAGTCAGTACAGTGATGAGGAATAATATGATTGTGATAAATCGTTGCATGGATAATATAGAGTGATTGATAATTGTATTTTTTTCGTAGCACGAAATCCTTACAAAGGTAATAAAAAATCTGCTATTTCCTCTTCTTCAGAGCTTTGAATTATGTTTTTTTATGATAAGTTATCGCTGATTTTGATGTTCTAAAAAAGGCGAAAAACATCATTTTTTTCATAAAAACGTTTGTATTTCAGATAATATTTATAATTTTGCATATAATATTTGTAGAATGCCGACTTTGCCGCAGATGCAGAGGACGAAAAAGCGTGTCAGACAATGAGATAAGAGGCAGAAGACAAGAGAGCTTTAACGATATATATAGAATTAGAAACCTAAATGAAACAACAGATAGTCTATAACTTGGAAGAGTATGCAACGAAGTATCAACTGAAGGATATCTTCGGGGCTTATGCCGCTCATTTTTCCGTCAGTGGAGCCGACAGCGACTGTACTGTCAATTCTGTGGCTATCGAGAATGCAGACGATTTGTTTCATAGCATGGTGACGGAGCGTGCTTTGTTTGCCAAACTTCTTCTGGTGAAGCAGGGCAGTTGCACGATAAAGCTGCAGATAAAAGGTGACGAAGAGACAGTAACTCTCTCGCCAAAGACGCTTCTGACAGTCACAGCAAAGGAGGTGGGCGAGATTATAGATGTGTCGGACGACTTTGACGCAGAAGTAATTCTGGTGGATGAACCTACCTCGGATAATGCTTGCCGCTACCAAATAGCCAACGAAAAATATAATAGTATCTTAGACATCTTCCATTTTGTTCGCGATATAGTGCGCCATCAGCACATCAATAAGATAGAGATGATACGCAGTATGTTCAATGTCTTGAAGCTTATCATCGATGAATTGCCTTACGAGCAATGCTCTGTCTCTCATGACTTTCGTCACAAGAAGGAGGTGTATGAGATATTCCTTCATCATCTTTATCGTAATTTCCGCAAGGAGCGCCAGATACGTTTCTATGCTGATATGCTCAATGTCTCTACAGCTTACCTTTCCCGATTGGTAAAGGAAATAAGCGGTTCTACAATCAATGAGCATGCCACGTCGCTGGTCTATAAGGAGATATGCAATCTGCTGACGCATTCGGATATGACGATAGGCGAGATAGCCGACCATCTCAGTTTTAGTGACCAGAGCGCCTTGACTAATTTCTTCAAGCAACGTTCCGGCATGAGTCCGCTTGCTTATCGCAATAAGTAGTGGTTAGATTGTTTTTATAAAATATCAATAGATAAGAATAGAATATCAATAGATAAAAATAAAATATCAATAAATAAGAATAAAATATCAGGGTGTCCAGTTAACCGTTCCAAATTCAGTTAGCTTTTCTGAATATCTTGG
>SAMEA104315429__coassemble_915_pt1 | contig 16401 bp, 9 predicted proteins | sample SAMEA104315429__metabat2_high_PE_009 | metagenome-assembled genome bin SAMEA104315429 (sample SAMEA104315429) | gut metagenome | biome: Monkey gut; feature: monkey-associated habitat; material: faeces | place: China | collected 2013
GGCTGGAAGCCAATACCGAGCGCAGCGAGAGTAACCCGGGACGAAGTCTCGGGACAATAAACATGACGAGGATGGCTGTCTGGAAGACAGTACCAAGCAGATAAAACATCAATATAAAAAAACAATGAGAAGATATATTTGTTTATTTTTATTTATTGATATTTTATTACTGATTAGTAGTATGTTAGCTACTTGGTTCCTATAGCTATTCTTATATTTTCCAGACGTTCAAGCAATTCCCTATGCATATATTCCGTCCCTTTCTATATTATTTAAAAAGACTGGACTTAGATGGCTATGCTTGCGTATCACATCGACTGAACAACCGAATAATTTCTCAAGTTCCTGCTTGATACCTACGAGCAAAAGCAGATTGGGATGCTTCATTGTAACAAAAACATCCACATCAGAGCCTTCCTTCTGCTCTCCCCTTGCTACAGAACCAAACAGTCCTATTTCCATTATTCCATAATAATCGGAGTGGGCAGCCTTGAATTTTCTGAGCATCTGAATATATTCTTTCGTCTGCTTCATGGCGCAAAGATAAGAATTGTTTTTGGAAAAACCAAATATTTGGAATAAAAAAAGCACCGCTCCCGATAATAAGGAGCGGTGCTTTTGTATGTTATTAGTATAGCGTTAGCTGTGCTTTTACTTGATCTGTGCGCCAGCAGCGTTGTACTTGTTGTTGCCCTTTACGATTACAATCTGACCGTTTTCGATTACCTTCTTGACCTTGACAGCCTTGTCAGCCTCGATGTCGTTGATGCCTGCAGCAACGGCTGTAGGATCGATTACGATAGAAGAAAGGTAGATATGACCGGTACCTGTGTAACGTGTGAACTTATGGAGACCCTTGGCAAGACCGAACTTGAGGACATTGCCTTCGAGAGTCTCGGTGATGTTACCGTTCTGGAACTCGTGTGTAGCGGTGATGTCAGCTACCTGCTGGTCAGTGCCGTCAACCTTTACAGCGAAGATCTTGCTCTTTTCATCAGTGCCTTCGATGTCCTTGCATGAGTGCTTTGAAGCAGTGATAGTAACGAGAGCGGAGTCAGCGAGCTCGAAATAGATGGTTACATCATCCTTCATCTGGAGGTAAACTTCCTGACCTACTGGCACCTGATACTGAGCTTCGTCAGCTGTTACAGCGCCGAATACAGGGCTCTTGATGAAGAAATCCTTAGGGTCAGCATTGAGCTTGCCGTCCTTTACCATGTAAATTGTCTTGCCGTCGGTAGAACCAGCAGTAGCTTCTTCGTCAACTACCACTTCACCAGCGATAGGCTTGATTTCCTTCTTCTCCTTGATAGGAGTGAGGACGAGAGCGTCGATAGAAGCGGACTTTGACTCAAACTTGCCGTAAGTACCGTTGGTGATGACAGTCTTTGCAGAAACCTCAGCAGACTCGGTGAGGGTTGCGTTGTCGCCGTTGATGGTTTTGTCACCGTAAGTGATTACGTTAGCACCGCCCTGAGCAGCGTATGGAGAGGTAACAGTCACGTTGCCCTTGTCGGCTGTGATTGTAGGAGCATCGAATGAGAATGATACTACAGCCTCATTTTCAGCACCTGTTAAGAATGCATCTACTTCTGGCAAACCTGTACCGAAGTCCATGAATGCCTGGAACTTGAGGGTCTGGTCCTTATATACCTTGATAGGATCGCTTGGTACTACTTCGCTGTTTTCATCAGGTGCAGAGCCGTCAGTGGTGTAAGTTACGAGAGAAGGGAACTTCTCTTCGCTACCTTCTTCGCTTACCATAGCAGGCTTGACGGTAACTTCACGGAACCAGAGTCCGTTCTCATACTTCTGAGGACCAACTTTCACGCTTGGAGTACCAGGAGCCTCGTTAGCCTCTACGATGATGTAAGAGACATAGAGGTCACCGTTCCATGAACCTACATAGAGGGTCATATCGTCAGGAGCAGTGTATTCTACAGTAGAGATACCGACAGTGCCTGTTTCATCTGAAGGAGCATCATTGAGTGGAGTGGTGAGTTTTGCATCAGTGGCAAACTTAGGAATACGTGCAGCTTTGCCTGTCTTGCTCTGTCCGTTGAAGCAGATGATGATCTTAGACTTTGCAGTGAGCTTGACGGCAAATACGTCCTGTGCGTTCTTGAGTCGGAGAGAGTTGAGGTGTGAGCCGTATTCAGCATACTTTCCGTTAAACCATTTGTAGGTTTCGTCCTCATTTTTCTCAGCGAGGTCGAAAGAACCTTTTTTGATAGACTTGTCATGTCCTGTAGGAGTGAAGAAATAGCCATCGCCGAAGAGGCTGTTCTTAGTGATTTTCTCAGTACCATCATTGGTGACGTCATCACCTACGAGTACGTAACTGTGCTTGCAGAATTCGAGGTCGGCAACTGTCTGTGCAAATCCAGAAGCCACGATACCTACGAGTGCGCAGATAAGGGTAAAGATTTTTTTCATAAAATGAGTATTATTATTAGTTAGTTGTTTTAAGGTAATAATTTTGCCTTTTTTTCTTTTATAAAAAGTAGTTGGGTACAAAGTTAATGCTTTTTTTTGTTTTTGCAAAGGATTGGGGAGGATTTTTTTAAAAAAAAAGTGAAGAGTGAAGAGTGAATAGTGAATAGTGAAAAATAAGACCCCCTCTTATCCCCCTGTAAGGGGGAGGCCAGATACATTCTCCGCTTGCGGTTTCCCAATTGCGTTAGCGCGATTTTTCACTATTCACTATTCACTCTTCACTTTTCACTAAAAGAAGAAAAGGTAATCTCCTATTCCCTATTTCCTATTACCTATTACCTATTACCTACTCTTTGACGAGGTAAGTCTGGAGAGGTGTGTCTCCGAAGTGGGCGATGGTGATGACTTCCTTCTTCTCGGATGTGGCAACGCCAGAGAAGATGGTGGTCTTTGACACTTTGCCTTTATCGTCCTTAGTGAGCTTGAGGATGCTGATGGCACCGGTGACGTTAGAGTAAGTATATTCATATCGTGGTGTCTTTTCGGTGTTGGAATCATCTTTCCATGTGCCTTTTGTGGTGCCTTCGCTCATCTTTACGGAAACGGAGTCTTCGGTGACGAAGTCGAGTGACTCTACGAATCCCTGTATTTCTTCGCCATAGGCATTGACTTTGAGTCCCTTTCCTCTTGTCCACTTTGTGTTGGCGAGTGACTCAGGGTGTGCCACCTTTGTGGAGTCATTGTATCTGTTGACCCATGATGGGTTAGAGGTGTTGGTATCCTCGTATTCGTTTGCATCGCTGCATGATGCTATAGTAGCTGCTGTTGCTGCGATTGCTGCTAATGATATAATGAGGGTTTTCATTGTTTTTTTCTTTTTTTTATTAACATATCGGGCGTAAAAGCGCCCGACACAGTGGCGGTTTCTTTCTTTAGTGAATAGTGAAAAGTGAATAGTGAATAGTGAAAAATCGCGCTGACGCAGTTGCGATTCTTGCTGAAAGGGAACTGTGAGAGGGACTGTTGTTTTAACTTATCTCTGTGAGAGGGACTGTTATTATCACTAATCTCTGTGAGAGGAGCCTATACCCGGCAGGCGATTTTTCACTCTTCACTTTTCACTCTTCACTTTTCACTTAAAATACCAAATAAGAGATTACTTATTCCAACGTGCCGCGCCAGCATTGTTCTTCACGATGTCATTGTCCTTATTCTTGTAGAAGAGGTTGACATTGTATTGTGATGCTGTGCCGTCGAGTGCGTCAGCGCGGTGCATATTGCGGTCGCTTGCAGACTGTGCCACGTGTGGAGGACAAGGACTGATGAAGAGTTCTGTAGAAGAAACATCAGCCACATTGACGTCGAGCGATCCGTGGAGAGTAGCAGCACCGCCCTTTACGAGCTTACCGAAGTTGTTGCTTGTAGAAGCCCATGCGTTGGCACTGAAGATAGAGCCGTTGGTGAGGTTGTCGTTAGTTGACCAGTTATTATTGAAATAGAGGTCCACATGAGCGGCAGAGCCATCTTCGAGAGTCATGGTGTTGCGGATATCAGCGCCCCAGAATCCGAGTGTACGCTGGTCACCAGGCTGCTTAGTGAGCACGAAGAGGTTGTTTTCTACTCGGTAAACCGATCCGTTAGGGAGGTAACGCATATTGAAGATGACGCCACTTGCGCGGGTATTGAAGTTGACGAGGGTATTGTTAGAGAATGTGATATTCCATGCTCCTGATGTCCATCCGCTCTGTGCAGTCTCACAGAAGAATGAAGGGAATGGGCTGTCATAGAATGTATTCTCCACTACCTTGAAGTCCTTGTAGAGGTTAGAGGCAGGGTTATTGCCAGAACCTGCAATCCAAGGATAGCCGCCACCAGACTGATTGTAGTAACCGCAGTCGAAGAACTGGTTGCCCTTGATGAGCACGTGGTTCCAAACCTTGTAGTTGACACCCTGCTCACGGATAAATCCACGCACGAGACGCTTGAATGTGCAGTTTTCCATCACGAGGCTATCGAGTGTCACTGCCATGCCGTTAGAGTACATATTAAAGAAGTAGTTGCCTGCCACTACGCCCACTCCAGCCTTGTTGTCGCCATAGTTGAGGGCAGTAGGGTTATCGAAGTCGATGTTTTCGAAAGCGAGCTTCTTCATGTATATCTCACCGCCTTCACCAGCTTCCGGCTGACGTCCGAACATGAATACGGTGTAAGAGCCTTGTGCCTGCTCACCGCCTACTCCGTTGAACACCTCGGAATGCTTACCGATACCGCATAATACCTTAGCGCGCTTGCCAGCCTTTACGTCCTCAGGGTCAGTGGCGAGTGTGAAGCCTTTACATGTGATGTCATTTCCATCGAGGTAATATGTCTTTCCACCTTCGAGGTAGAAGGTCTGACCTTCAGCCAGAGAGGTGTTGGAGATGAAGTCATAGAGCACGTTGCTGATAGGTGCGGCATTATACTGGTCAGCGAGAGCGAATGCGTCAGGGCGCTTTATGCCGGCATCATTGTGAGGAAGAGCGGCGTCATGATACTGTGCTATCATCTCGTCATGCTTGAGGAGGATAGGGTCTCCTGGTGTGCCGTCAGAGCGAGTGGTGCAGGTGTTGTACTTTGCGTCGATGGCAACCTTCACGTCTGGGTCCACTACGTCGATGACATATACAGAGTTAGCTGAGAGTCCGTCGATGTTGATGTATCCGTTTTTGCGGTCTTCATCGGTGATCTTGTAGTTAGCCCACTTGGCTCCTACGGTTGAGTTAGGGTTGTTAGGTGATGGCTTCACCTGGAGATACTGGAATCCGAAGTTGCCGGTAGCAGGGTCGATATTGAAGTTGTCGAAGTAGCTGTCGAGCTTGTCCTTGTCAGAATCTCCGAGCTTAGGGCATGCAGCCTTTACATTGTCGAGGGTATAAGCTGATAGATTCTCCACTGCTTCCATGTCAGCTCCTTCCATAGCCTTGAGGAAGTCCTTGATATTGGAGTTGATGCAGATGTGCATAGTAGTCTCGGTGGTCTTTGACTGGTCTGCATATACGGCGAATGGAGTCTCGTATCGGTCGCGTGTGCTGACGCCAAACCACTCCTGCCACTGTCTTCCGTTGCCGTGTCCGTACCAGTTTGATGCGTGGGCGAAAGAAGACTGGTCGCCCTTGATGTTGGCGTCACGCTTGTCGAGTGCACGTATAGCGAAGCGATAGTCAGTGGAATACTGTAGGTCAGGGAGCACGAGCTGCAGCTGGTCAGGCGCCATGATGGTGTCGAGCAGGAGGTCGCTTGTGCCTTGTACCTTAGCCCAAGCCTCGTCACCGTTAGCTACCTTTGATGCGAGTGCCATCTGCACCTGGTATCCAGCGCAGTCTTTCACTCCGTACCAGTAGAGGTGAATGGTATTACCGTGAGGATAAGCGTTGTCGAGTCCACTATTGTAAGGGTAGTCGCTGCCCTTTCCTCTGTTGAAGTCTGTGACGAACATGGTCATGAATGAGCGGTTGGTGCCGCTGCTTGCATCATCGTCGTCGGAGCATGATGCGGTGACCATCATCTGTGACAGCGCCGCAATGCCCATTATGGTGTATTTGAAGATATTTTTCATTTGTTGAGTTTTACTTATTATATCAGCCGGTAACGCGGCTGACACAGTGGCTATTTCTTTCTTTAGTGAAAAGTGAAAAGTGAAGAGTGAAAAGTGAAAAATCGCGCTGACGCAGTTGCGATTCTTGTTGAAAGAGAGCTGTGAGAGGTGCCAGTTACCCGGCAGGCGATTTTTCACTTTTCACACTTCACTTTTCACTTTTAGTTTTAGCTTTTTTAGTATCCGTAATAGTTCTTATACTTACCGCCGGAACGCTGGATTACAGTGTTAGGATAAGGGAGTATGTATCGAACTGCAGGGATTTCCTTGAGGCTGCTGAGGTCAGAAGGGAGCTGTTCGAACTGTCCGTTGTTGATGAGCCAGATGTTGCCACCATCGTCGCAGCGGATGTATCCGTAGAAAGAATACTTACACTGATCCTTTGGAAGGCCTGTGTTCTGGTCGCCCCACTGATAGAAGTCAGCCACATACCACTGGTCAGCCTTGAATCCACCACGTTTGATAGCGCTGGTGATAGGTTTTGACATTGGCTTGTATGCGTTGTAGATACGCAGAGCCTGGAATGTGTGGTTAGGATATGTGGAGAAATATGTCTTGTCGGTGTTGATGACATTGCCGTAGAGCTGTGCCTTATACATGAGCATAGCGTATGCGTTTGGCTCTCCGTAATCGTATGTGTGATAGTAGATTTCCTCTGGGAGGTTGTCGATATATCCGTTGTCTGTCTCGTAACCGTCATGGATGTTGATGGCATCCTCATAGCCTGAACTTGACTGTGCATTTCTCACGCCAGCGGTGTAGTAACGGAGGAAGCTGTAGATGATTTCCTCGCCGTAGGTGTTGGTGCGCACGAGGTCACGCCAGCGGATGTTCTCACCGGCAAACTCCCACTTGCGCTCGTCGAGCACTGCCTTCTGGAAAGCTTCCTTGCTGGCAGCGGCCTGTGCGAGATAAGCGGCTTCTTCTGTGAGCACTGCAGGCTTTACTGTAGAGGCTGGGAAAGCGCGGTTGTGCACCTTAGCGAGGCATTCCTGTGCCTTTGCAGATGGCTTGCCATTGATTTCATTGTCTGCCTCGGCATACATGAGGAGGACATCAGCATAGCGCATGTAAGGATAGTTGATGCCGGTAGAGCCGGTCTTGTCGGCTCCAAGTTCAGAGCCTGGGTTTGTCCAGAGCTTTGACCACTTGTTATTGTGCACGGTATAGTCGTTGCGGATATATACGGAGTCGGTCAGAGCACCCTCGGAATTGGTGAAGTAAGAGTAGTACCAGAGTCCGTTGACCTGCTCACGACGCACGTCGCCGTTGCGGAAGAGGAAGCGGTAGAAGGCATTCAGGCGTGCCTTACCACCGGCAGCGCCCCACTCATGTACGGTCTTACCTTCGTTTGCCTTATACTCAGGACCCTGGAGATAACCAGTGTTGCCTGTAGATTCCTTTGCAAATGGGAACTCGAAGATAGCGTCGCCATCGTTCACCACCTTGTAGTTGCACTCATCGATGAAGGTCTGCATATAGTCAGGATTGAGAGAGTGCTTGCTCTTTGTGATGACAGAGTCAGCATAGTCGCGTGCTGTCTTGTAGTATTCCAGATAGTTGTCAGGGCGCTGCATGGTGCCGTAGCTCTTAGGATTGCTCTTGTCAGGACGGAGAGAATAGCCGCCTGCTGTGAGAGCGATACGTGAGATGAGAGCCTGTGCAAACTCCTTGGAGCAACGCTCCACGGTGACTGCATTGGCATACTGCATGTGGAGGCTTGCCTTCTTGAGGTCAGCGATGAGGGAATCCTGCACTGCAGTGCGGTCGAAGACAGGGATGGTGTAGTTAGCACCGTCGTCATCAGCCTTGTTGAATCGGAAAGGCACGTCGCCGAACATCACCACGAGGTCATGGTAAGCCATAGCGCGGAGACATTTTGCCTCGCCGAGCCACTGCATGATGTTGGAGTTTTTCTCATCATAGATAGGAGAATGCTCCAGATTGTAGATAAACTTGTTTGCCTCTTCGATGAGAGAGTAAGCGGCAGTCCAGAAAGAGAGGATGTTACCGCCGGTGTCATCACAGTCGAATCGTGCGTATGAAGTCTTGGAATGAGCATTGGATGAGAATATCTGCATTTCCACGTCGCTATTGAGGACGAAGGTATTCTGATAGGCATCACCGTAGAGATCGTTTACGATGGCCTTGGCATATACGCCATTGAGGGCGCGGCTGATCTCAGTCTCCTGGCTGAAGACGAAGTCCGGGGTGTAGGATGACGGTGCATCCACATCGAGGAAATCGTTGCAGGCTGTCAGTGCGAGGAGGGATATGCCTGAGAGGATTATATTTTTGATTTTCATTGTTTGTTTTCTTTTTTATTAAAATTCTACTATCCGCCGGTAACGCGGCGGACACAGGGGCGGATGCTGTTGGCTTGTTGTTTTGTTGTTTTGTTGTCTTGTTGTTTTGTTGATTGTATATATATATAATAAGGTGTAACCACCAAACAACCAAACAACCAAACAACCAAACCACTAAACAACCAAACCACCAAACCACAAATTAGAACGTGATATTAGTACCGAAAGTGAAGGTGCGGCTACGTGGGTAGCGGTTGTAGTCCATACCGCAGGTGAGACCTGTCTGCACATCGACCTCTGGGTCATAGCCGGAGTAGCCGGTGATGATGAAGAGATTGGAAGCAGAGAGGTAGAAGCGTGCCTTCTCGATACCTATCTTCTTGAGCACTGACTTAGGCAATGTGTAGCCTACAGTGATGTCAGAGCAACGGAGGAAAGAACCATCCTCGATGAAGTAAGAGTGAGTAAGATTCTTTGTCACGTCTGTAGGGTTCCAGAGTGTGCGGCCTGCATTTGCCTTCTTATAGATGTTTACGCAGTCATCCACGTAGTAGAGTTTATAGAGGATGTCGCCCTTGGTGCCAGTGAGGCTGCCGTCGAAGTCGTTGTACTGCCATCCGTTGTTGAACTTGCTGAGCACGTTGTAGAAAGTCTGCTTGTTGTCCTTTGAGCAAGAGAGAGCGTAAGCAGTAGCATTGTTGACGTCGAAATCGAGCATGAAGGTGAAGTTGCACGAGAAATCGAAGTTCTTGTACTGTCCTGACAATCCCATACCACCCTGTACCTTAGGGTTGGTGTTACCGATGACTGTGCGGTCGTTCTCAGTGATGCGTCCATCGCCGTCGAGGTCCTTGAACTTGATTTTACCAGGCAATGTAGCCTTGCCGGAGTTGGAGTCGCCAGATACCTCATTGATTACGGTCACATATCCGTCCTCACGAGGTCCGATGTTCTTTGAAGTGCCGTTGTCGGAAGCGGCAGAGCCCCAAGGCAATGCGATGAAGTTCTGTGTAGGGTCGAAATAGAATTCGTCCATGCCGTAGAGTCCGTCATATACGAAGCCGTAGATGAGACCAAGCTCATCGCCCACTCTGAGGCAGTAGTCGTTGTAGTCAGACTTCCAGCGAGAGTTCTTGTCCCAGATGACATCATCAGTGCCATTGAGCTTGTCGATCTTCTTCTTGTTGAAACCGAAGTTGATATTTCCGGAGAGCACGTAGTCCTTACCCTGGAGAATGTCGCCGGAGATAGAGAGCTCCAGACCCTTGTTGGTCACCTGACCGATGTTCTGCTGCTGCTTGTCGTAGCCGAGAGTAGGGTCGAGGTAAGAATTGTAGAGGAGGTCCTTGGTGGTGTTCCAATATACTTCAGGAGTGATGGTCAGACGACCGCCGAGGATAGTGAAATCGACAGCGAGGTTGCGGGCGATGGTGGTCTCCCACTTGATGCCGTAGTTCTGCATCTTGGTGCCGCTGGCATTGTCATAGTACTGGTCACCATACTGATTCACCTCGCCGAAGCCAGGGCCGCCGGATGAATTGATGGCATAGAGAGTACGCCAGAGGTCCATGTCGATATTGTTGTTACCGGTAAGACCGAAAGAAGCGCGGAGCTTCAACTGGTCGATCCACTTGATGTCCTTCATGAATTTCTCCTGAGAGACAACCCATGCACCGGAGACAGCAGGGAAGTAGCCCCACTGATAGCCAGGAGCGAAACGTGTGCTGCCGTCAGCACGGAAAGTGACGCTGAAGAGGTATCTGTGGTCGAAGTTATAGTTTGCCTGACCGAAGAAAGACGCCATGCGGACAGCAGTGTCGAGACCGGAAGTAGCGCCCTGAGGAGAACTGGTGCCGAATCCCATGTTGTTCCAAGCATCTTCAGCAGTGAAGGAGCGAGGGAAGTAACGGTTCTCCATATATGTGCCCTCTTCCTGGCTGTGAGTGATTTCCTGACCGAGGAGGAAAGAGAGATTATGCACATCTTTCAGCGTGAAAGCGTAGTTGGCAGTGTTGGTCCATGTATAGCTGAATTTCTGTGCCTTTTCGATGGAAGCCACAGGCTGGCTGTTGTTGCTCTTGCCAGTCTTGGTCAGCGCACCGTAGAAACGCTTCTTGTCAGTCCACTTCAGTCCGATGGTACCTTCAGTGCGGAGAGTCAAGCCCTTGATAGGACGCCAGTCGAAAGAGAGACCAGTGGTATAGTTGTAGCTGTGCTTCTTGAGCTGATTGATAGCGATGTCGTTCTTAGGGTTGGTATAGTTGAAGAGCTCCTCCTCGTCCGGGTCAGCATAAGAAGGGTCGATATAACCAAACTCACGCAGACCATTGGTAGGACGGTATCTGAGCACGTCGATGATACCGCCGGTACCCACGTTGTCACCACCAGCACCCTCGTCACGACGGAAAGTGAACTTAGGATTGATCTGGAAAGAGAGCTTGTCGCTCAGCTCCACCTTGGTCTTGATATTTACCACAGTACGGCGAACACCGGAACCGAGGATGATACCCTTGTCCTCACTGTTGGTGATAGAAGCATTGAACTTCACATCCTTCGAACCACCACCGATAGTAACGTTGGCAGAGTAGTTGATAGGATTCTCGCCCATCACCTCATCCTGCCAGTCGTGGGAATTCAGAGTGCTGTACATATCGAGGTCGTAAGGGTTGCCGAAGTTGGCACGGAAGAACTTGGCATTGCTTGAGCGGGTACCGTTGCAGGCATGCCACTGATACTGATACTTCACAAAGTCGGAAGCATCCATGATGTCGAGCTTGCGGGCAAGACTGCTGACATTCATGTTGCCATTGAATGTAACGCTCACCTTACCGGCAGCGGCAGACTTGGTGGTAACCACCACAACACCGTTACCACCCTTGGCACCATAGATAGCAGTGAGGGAAGCATCCTTCAGAATATCGATGGAAGCGATGTCTGAAGGCGGGATGTCATTGATGTTGGCCACCTGGAAACCATCGACGATATAGAGAGGCTCGTTGGACTGGGTCACGGACGTACCGCCACGCACCTTGATGTTGACATCAGCACCAGGCTGACCATCGACAGTCGTAACCTGCACACCAGACACCTTACCCTGCAGCGCAACAGCGGCAGAAGTGACAGGGACAGCGGCAAGCTTGGCACCGGACACGGAACCTACCGAACCGGTCAGGTCCTTACGAGCCTTGGAAGTATAGCCGATAACTACGAGCTCCTCAAGTCCGGCATTATCCTCCTCCATCACGATGGTGAGCTCTCTCTTGTTGCCCGGCTTGACTTTCTGGGTCACCATACCTACGTAGGTGATAGTCAGTTCGTGGTTTGTTGACGCCATCTTGATGGAGAAATTACCATCAAAGTCAGTGACAGCGGCATTCGTCGTACCCTTCTCCTGAATGGTAGCGCCGATAATCGCCTCACCCGTTGCGTCCTTAACAACACCCTTCACAATCTGCGCCTGCACCGCTGCACAGAAGAAGAGCAGCATTGCCATGAGCGCATAGCGTAAGTTTCTTGTTTTTTCAGACATAGTTTTTAAATCTTGATTTGTTTGTTAGTTAATTATGTTATTATTATTATTTTCCTTCTTGCTTTTCTTCTTTCTTCCTTATTACTTTTTCCTTCTCTTGCCAGAACCGATAACATCCGCCGGTAACGCGGCGGACACTGTGGCGGACACTGGAGAAACGCTTGTGGCGAACATTGGACGGATGCTGCGGGTGAACACTGGCAGACACCGGGACGGACACGCTGGCGGACATTGCCAGGCAGTGAGCTTACAAGCACGCGCGCAACGCATACACACGTATATACACAAGCACATGCGCACATACATATATACATCATCCGCCACCATCACCCCAAAAGGAGCGGTGACAATAAGATCATGATGAGATTACTAATTTCCAAATGTTAGTTCAAAGCGTTAGTTCAAAGTAAGTAAGTTAGTAATTATATTTACATATAAGCAGTAATTGCATCTACCCCGCCCAAGGCTGTTTCCTACCCCATTGGCAAGGCACCCTTCCTCAAGCGCAACAGGACGCAATAAGGAATTTTCTGCAAAGTTAATCTTTTTTTGTAATATATAAAAGAAAATAACAGAAATATTTTCATTTTCCCCCATTTTTCCCCACTCGTCTGTGAAAAAACGTGGAAACGCAAAAGCATAGCTATTACCTCCCAAAAGCATAGTTATTACCTCACAATAACTATGCTTTTACCTCCTAATAACTATGCTTTTACCTCCTAATAACTATGCTTTTACCTCCCAATAACTATGCTTTTGCATTGCAATAACATTGCTTTTGCATGTTTTCCCCCCGGCTTGGGATTTGGAAAAAATATCAATAGATAAAAATAAAGAAATATATTTTTCTATGTTTTTTCCCTTTATTTTTATCTATTGATATTTTATCTGCTTGGTACTGTCTTCCAGACAGCTCTTACTGTGCTCCGTCGCCTTCAGCTCCGTCGCCATGTTCCAAATCTATCACGGATAACGCGGATGCGACGGATCTGTTCTTTTCACGGATTTCATTTAATCTTGTGCTGCCACTTGATATTTGATTTACTACGGATTGTATTTGCGCCTATACGGCGCAGGATAGCCTCCATCAAGAGATAATCCGTGACAATCATAGCGCCCGGCAGGCGCAGACAAATCATAATAGAATAAACAAATCCGTGAAAAGAACAAATCCGTCGCATCCGCGTTATCCGTGATTCCTTTGAACGCGGCGAGAGAGCCGAAGGCGAAGGAGCTTATCTATAAGGTACTGTCTTACTGAGACCAAAGACCCCCTCTTATCCCAAAGACCCCCTCTTATCCCCCTGTAAGGGGGAGGCTGGATACCTTCTCAGCTTGCGTTTCTTCCTCAAGGGAGGTCTCTGTATCTGGCCTCCCCCTACAGGGGGAAGAGAGGGGGTCTTTTCTTTTTATTTATATATATTTCTCTCTTTATATATAAAAAAGAAAATAATTAAGAATAATAATAAATGATGGGGGAAAAGTGGAAAAGGCGGTATATCGTACTGATGTTCAATAAGAATTGTAATATATACACTATGGATAAGTGGTGGGGATATGTGTGGAAAGGGAAATGATAAGTGTGGATTTCTCCACATGATGGAAAATGGGTAAAAAGTCGGTGTGGATAAAGGCGGAGTTTTCCTTTTGTTCTCCACTCTTTATCCATTTATTCTCCACTTACTGTCCACATGTTTTCCTCATATTTCTCCACTTCTTTTTCCACATTGTGTGGATAATATTTATAAAATATCAATATAAAAAATACAGAAATATATTTTTCTATGTTTTTTCCCTTTATTTTTATCTATTGATGTTTTATCAATGTGGTACTGTCTTCCAGACAGCCTTTCTTACTACTTGTTATAATCCCGAGACTTCGTCCCGGGTTACTCTCGCTCTGCTCGGTACTGTCTTCCAGACAGCTCTTAGTGTGCTCTTTCGCCTTCGGTTCCTTACTGTGCTTGCTCGCCTTCGGCTCTCTCGCCATGTTCAAAATCTATCACGGATAACCTGGATGCGACGGATCTGTTCTTTTCACGGATTTTTTTCTTTCGGATTTATATGCGCCTGTCGGGCGCTGGGATTTTCACGGATTATCACTTGCTAGGTACTGTGTTCCAGACTGATTACTTGTTTTGTGGCTTAGTTGTTTTGTGGTTTAGTTGTATAGAAGGTAGATTTGTCTGGAAGACAATACCGAGCGAAGCGAGAGTAACCCGGGACGTAGTCTCGGGATTATAGACATGAAGAGAATGGCTGTCTGGAAGACAGTACCTCCCACCGAGCGAAGCATCCGTTGAGATAAATCCGTGTTCGAAAAAAACTCTCAGTGGTGAAACGAACACGGATGAAACGGATTGACGCGGATGAAATAAAATATCAATATATAAAAATACAGAAATATATTTTTCTATGTTTTTTCCTTATTTTTATCTATTGATGTTTTATTTTATCCGTTTTTTGGTGATTTTGTTGAATGTATTTAAATGACAAATAACAAAACCACCAGACCACAAAAATCTTTCGTCCGAAATACTTAAAGTTTTTCGGACAAAAGATTGTCTATTTGAGAGATAATTAGTACTTTTGCACCAAATAAATAAATAGATATACCTTAATTCCGCAACACTATTATAAATTAAGGTTGAAAAGACAATGACAATAGACGATATAAAGACATTGATTGCTTCCGATGAGTCTCGGATTCTGGAACTGAAGAAATCAACCGGCGAGTTGAAGGACGGAATGCATTCGGCATGCGCGTTCCTTAATACCGAGGGAGGATGGCTAATTTTTGGTGTTGCTCCTAAATCGCTGAAAATAATCGGACAAGAAGTTTCTGATAACACACAACGGGAAATCGCTCAGGCTCTCGCAGGGCTTGATCCTGTGGTTGATGTCTATGTCAATTATGTTGATGTGCCTGATTACCCTGGTAATAAGGTCATTGCTATGCACTTTGACGGATGGGTATGGGGTGAACGGCCACATACTTTCCATGGCTGTCCTTATTACAAGGTCGAAAGCACTACTAAAGTTATGCCACATGAGATGTATGATGAACGCATCCGTGCGCATCAACCGCAGATGTATTCGTGGGAAAGTCAACTTGCGGAGGGCATTACTTTGGATGACCTAAACGAGAAACACATCAAAGGCTGCATACGTCTTGGTGTAGAAGGTGGTCGTATTCCGGCAAGTGCCATAAGCACTCCGATTGAAGAAATCTTAGCAAAATGGAAACTCCTTAAAAATGGAATACCCACCAATGGAGCTGCAATGCTGTTCTCCAACAATATTGATGAGTTCCCACAGTTCCGTTTGAGAATGGCTCGTTTTGTGGGAAATGACAAGAATGAGTTTATCGACAACCAGCGTGTCGAGGGCAGTTTTTTTGCCCTTATTGATGCCGGAATGGCTTTCTTTTTTAAGCACCTTAACCTCAACGGAAAGATTACAAATCGCAGCTTGCAACGTGATGAGCAACTTGAAATACCATACAAGGCTTTGAGGGAAGCTCTTATAAACTCTCTTTGTCACCGTCAGTGGGAGAAGTATAACTTAACAAACAGCATCGCAATTTATGATGATCGTATTGAGATTGCAAATCCAGGTATATTTCCTCCGCAAATCACGCCGGAATCAATTAAGGAACCTCATGAGTCATATCCATATAATCTGAAGATTGCCGAAGCCCTTTATAAATCAACCTATTTGGAAAGTTGGGGCAGCGGAGCCAAACGCATCATGGATGCATGTCATGAGCAAGGTGTTGAAGAACCAGCCTGGAGATGGGATGGTGGCTTTGTAATAGTTACATTCAAACGACCTAAGCAGGACCCAAGTACGACCCGAGTAGGACTTAAGTATGTCCCAAGTACGGCTCAAGTTCAGCGATTGGTTGAATTGATGGAAGACGAATATATGAGTATGAAGGAACTCATGGAGCTATTTGATTTGAAAAGTGCAAAACGATTCAGAGAGAATTACATCCAACCAGCATTGGCAGAAGGAGCTATCGAACGTCTATATCCAGACACCCCCAATCATCCAAAACAGAAATATCGTTTAGCTGGTTTAGCAAAAGAATGGAAAAAAAAATTGTAATCCAAATCAAATCCACAACTAAGCCCTTCAACGAAGGGGCTTGCGTCTAAAGTTCTCTCATTACTGAATAGCTTGCGAAAGTTGAGATGTGAGTCCACTTGAAAAAGTCATTTTTACGAAAACGTGCCATTGATTGTCAATAAGTTACAAAGACAAAAAAATATGATTCGGGACTTTTTCAAGTGGGCTCAGATGTTTAATATTGTGGTTTTGTGATTTTGTTGATTGTATAAACAACCAGACAACCTACATGATTTGTCTGGAAGACAGTACCTCCCACCGAGCGAAGCATCCGTAGAATTCGATAAATCCGTGTTCGAAAAAAAACTCTGTGGTGAAACGAACACGGATGAAACGGATTGACGCGGATGAAATAAAATATCAAT
>SAMEA104315429__coassemble_1014_pt1 | contig 15127 bp, 9 predicted proteins | sample SAMEA104315429__metabat2_high_PE_009 | metagenome-assembled genome bin SAMEA104315429 (sample SAMEA104315429) | gut metagenome | biome: Monkey gut; feature: monkey-associated habitat; material: faeces | place: China | collected 2013
TCAGACTCTATGCACTACACGATTGTCGTATCACTCGAAATGTCGGATGAGCCAAATATTTTTTTGCGAAAGAAGTTCCACCCTTCCACCTTGTGAAGGTTATGCATCTAATAATCAACGTGTTAGATGGGGTGGAATTATGGGTGGAATTAGGGTGGAACTTCATGTAATTCCACCCTAATTCCACCTATAATTCCACTATCAATAACCTATTGATAATCAAATTGATAACCATACCAAGGTGGAAGGGTGGAATTACAAACGACAAAAAATATTTTTCTTAAAAAGTACCTGGAAATATCTTAATAACCGTTAAAAAAGTGGTATTTTAAAGGAAGACTCTCCTATGGAAATGAAGAATGAAAGACCCCCTCTTATCCCCCTGTAAGGGGGAGGCTATATACGTTCTTCGGCTTGCGGTTTCCCAATTGCGTCAGCGCGATTTTTCACTCTTCACTAAAGAAGAAAACGTATCTGGCATCCCCCTACAGGGGGAAGAGAGGGGGTCTCATTCTTCATTTAACAAACTAAACCTTAGGAATGGTGAAGACCGGTTTGTCATTGTGGTGGTCGCAATCGTGATGGTCGCAAGCTTCGAGGGAGTCTGTCAGTTTACCGTTACGATAGTCTTCCAGTATGTCCTCCACTTTGCCGTGGCATCCTCTGATTACAGTGATACCGTGGGCTGTCAGTTTGTTGTAAGCACCCATTCCCATATTGCCAGCCAGCATGAGGGTGATGCCCATTTCCTGCATTACGGAAGCTATATTCGATTTGCATCCGCATCCTTCAGGTGAGTCGAGGCGCTCTGTGGCGATGACTTCATTGTGCTCATCGAGTGTTACTACTGTGTAATAGGCGCAATGTCCGAAATGATCGTCCACCATGCCTTCTCTTGTAGGAATTGATAGTTTCTTCATCTTTTTGTTTTTTTATTGTTATGTTTTCTTTATTCTTTCGATTGGTTTTCTAAATGAAGAATAAGCCCCCCTCATGTCCCCCTTGGGGGAAGGGGTGTGAAAAGTGAAGAATGAAAAGTGAAAAATCGCGCTGACGCAATTGGGAAACCGCAAGCGGAGAAGGTATCTGGCCTCCCCCTACAGGGGGAATAGAGGGGGTCTCATTCTTCATTCTTCATTTTCATGTCGAGGTCAATGAGCAATACAGCGTGTTCTTCTTCCTCCTTTGGCGCGTCTTTCGGCTTCCATGCCACTATGAAGCGGATGGTGGCGCATGAGACAGAGTAGCCTTTTTCGCTCCATATCATAAGCTCTGACTGCATCTTCTGCGACAGTTGAGCTACTGCTTTCTTACTGTTCTGAGGGTAAAGAAAATAGTTTTCGAAGCGTAATTGCTCGCCAGCGCGTAGCGAAAGAATATCACGCTTGATGGATTTGAAGTAACCGAGGTTTACGTCCTTGTGCGAAAGTTGCAACATCAACTGGTCTGGCAGGTCGTAATGATTCTGGTCCACGACGTGGAGGTCGGCAGGGAGACGGTCGAAGATGTCGCTGTCGGTGTAGATAAACAGTCGCTCTTTGGCTCTTGTCATACCTACGTAATAACGGCGCCGTTCCAGGTCTGTGACGTGCTGAGGCTGCTTTATGAGAAGATATACATCGTCAAATTCGCGTCCTTTAGACTTATGTATAGTGGAGACTACCACGTCGGCATCCGTGATGTCACAGAAATCCTCTACCGTCGATTCAAAAATAAACTCCTTGAAATCAGTCCAGTATTTCGCTTTGGTGGTTTGCTCAAAGAGTTGTATGCAACGTTTCAGATAATGTAAACTTGCAGAATCGGAGTATATCTGGAAAGTTTTCTGCTTCGCTTCCTCCCATATTTCATCGGGAATGAGAGGTGTATGAACCTTCTTCAAGATGAGTTTCATAAAGAGTCTCACCTCTGCCATGTTCCAAAAGCGAAGTCCGTCCATGCTCTGGATGAGTTTGCTGTTGAGTCCATGCTTGCGCAGCAGTGCCACAAGGATGACGGCTTCCTCGTTGGTGCCGGTCAGTACGCACATCGTTCCATTGTTACGCTGTGCTAAAAGGTCAGACACGATGCGCTGATACATGATATTCGAGATGCAGTGGGTGATTTTTACGGTGCCCTCATCAGCGCTTAATGAGATAATAGGCTCGTGCTTCATTCTATGGTTTATGCCCTTGACAAACGCATTTGCTACATCTACTACGTGACGAGTGCTGCGATAATTCTCAGTCATTTCAATGAAAGAACTGCCAGATTCATCGAGCAACTGTCGCATAAAGCGCGAGTCAGAGCCACGAAATTCATAGATGTTCTGATCATCATCGCCCACGGCAATCACTCTCATGTCCTCATTTGCTGTCATGAGAGCATGCACCAGTTGGTATTCTTCCTCGCTCATATCCTGTGCTTCGTCAATGACGAGGACGGTCTTGCTGATGCGGTTAGGCTCCACTTCTCCGTCATTGATCATCTTAGCCGCACGTCCCACGACGTCTTTCGCTTCATCCAGATTACCAATCTTGCCGAGGAGGTCGAAGGAATAGGAGTGGAAAGTCTTTATCTCCACGAAGTGTGCGGCATTGCCGATAAGCTTCATTAGCCTTTGCTTAAACTCTGATGCCGAAGCACGTGAGAAAGTTAGCATCAGTAGTTGCTCGTGCTTGACATCTTCGAGCAGGAGTAGGGAGGCGAGTTTATGTACCAATACCCTCGTCTTGCCACTTCCAGGTCCGGCAGCAACGACTATTACGCGTGACTTGTCGTCAGAGATTATCTGCATCTGCTTCTTTGAGAGCGAGTCAAAGAGTTGGGCATACTTATGACTTGTGATGTTGCGCTCAATCTGATTTACCCTTTCGCCCTTGAAATACTTCTGGATGAAATGCTTATAGTCCATCTGAAAGTAATCCTGAACGTATTGCAAAGCAGCGTTATAGTCTTGCACCATAAGGTTGGCATACTCGCCTACGATGTGTACTTGCTGTATTTTCTGCTTGTAAAATTCATTGAGCATCCTGTAGTCGTCCTGCTTGTAGCGTAGCTTCGTGTCCTTTATTCTGCGGATATTCATGGCATTATAGAGCACGAGAAAACCGCCTTCGAGCTTCAAAGCCCCGATTTTAGAGAGGTAAAGGAGTGCTTCTTCGACGTCTTCCAGTTGGACATCATCGAGAGAGATAAATAGAGACTGCCCATGCTTCTTTAGGTCATTCAGCAGTTCCACGACGGAGAATTGCACACCTTTCTTCTTGCTATTCTCTTCAGTGGAGAATTGCGTCTGATGGAAAAGCCATTCCACAGCAAATGTGCATATCTCTAATCTCTTCTCAAAGCGCTTTATAATGGACTGCATATCAGCCATTCTTGTCACTTCTACGTTGTGTGCGGCGTCCTCTTTCTTGCGTGTATATCCCTTGACAGTAAGGAAATAGAGCAGTGTGCGTATGTCTTTCTCCGTAGCAGTAGTGATGCCTTCCTTCTGTGCATCATCGTTGAGTTGCTTGCATGAGATACGCAGTGACTCGTCAGGGATATGATTGAGGATGTAGCGCTCCAGCCTGGTAAACCGTTTCAAAAGCAGTTTGGAGCGATTTTCCGATTCGCCAGTGTCGTTCAGATAGGCGGAAATATCCATAGAATCGGCAAGAATTCCTTCCTGACGCATACGCCCAACTACGGACACCACCTCATTCTTGCTCAGTCCGAGGATGTCTGCTAAATAGTCCACACGCGACTCTGCGTCTGCATTCTGCGCCTTAGAGATGTGCTTTTGAGAGATAAGCGACTTGATGATGCGCACAGCTTTCTCAATATCTTCCGACTCAAAGAGCAGAGATTTGGTGATGCGCTTGCGTGCTTCTTCCACATTTTTGACGGTAATACCAGTGGCATAAACGTGTGGCACATTGTTGGCTCGTTCCAGATAGCCTGCCTGTTCCAAGGCGGAAATAGCGGTTCTCACGCGTGTTTCAATATCATGTACGGAGTCATCCCATCCTGCTTGGCGTGCAATCTCAAGAGCGGAGCATGAGGTTTGCTCACGTTGCTTCGTCATTTGCTTTACGGCTTTCCATACTTGCTGTATCTCGCTGAGGCTCAATTTGGTCTGGTTGAGCAAGATGAAATGCTTGTCGAGGTCGCTATCGCTATACAGTACGTAGCATTTAGCATTGAGATTAGGGTCGCGACCAGCGCGTCCTGCCTCCTGAACATAGTTTTCCAGAGAGTCAGAAATGTCATAATGCACCACTAATCCCACGTCATTTTTATCCACTCCCATTCCGAAAGCAGAAGTGGCAACGATGATTTTTACCCTGTCATTCATGAAAGCCTCTTGATTGCCAACTTTCTCCTCCGACTCCATTTGTCCATTGTAAGGCAATGCCTTGAAGCCGTCGCGAGATAGTCTTTGTGCCAATAGTCTCGTGCGCTTTGTTCGCGACACATAGACAATAGTGGGGCAGTCGCACTCTGCTATAAGAGAACGGAGACGTGAGTATTTATCCTCGTCAGTCTCAGCATAGATTACAGAATATCGAAGGTTGGTGCGTGAGGCTTTAGAAGCAAATAGCTGCAAGTCAAGGTCAAGGGTTTGCTTGAAATAGTCGCAGATGTCTTGTATTACTTTCTGCTTGGCAGTGGCAGTGAAGCAAGAAACAGGAATTGAATGCTGGAGGCGCTTTCGCTCCTGATACATTCTGATAAACTTGCCGATATAGAGGTAATCCACACGGAAATCTTGTCCCCAAGAAGAGAAGCAGTGGGCTTCGTCGATGACAAACCTTACCACATGACGCGCCATCAGAATCTTTTCCACGGTATTCGACCTAAGCATCTCAGGAGCAATATATAGTAAGGAGGCATCGCCACTCTGCACTCGCTCGATTGCCAATGAGCGAGTGATAGGGTCAAGCAAGCCATTTATCGTTACAGCATCTGTGATTCCGATATTGTCCAGCTTGTCCACCTGGTCTTTCATCAATGACTGCAAAGGAGAAATCACGACCGTAAGACCGTGTACCGTCCTTGCTTCCATAAGTGCAGGCAACTGGAAAGTGAGCGATTTGCCACCTCCTGTAGGAAAGATGGCGAGGAGGGACTTGCCTTCTATCGCTGCTTTTGCCGCGTTCTCTTGCAATGGTTCGCCGTCATAGGTGCGGAATTTGTCATATCCGAATATTTGCTTCAGATTATAATTCACGTTGAGAAACTGCTTGCAGTAATCGCAACCTGTGAGGCAATAGGAGTGTCTGAGACGTTGAACTACAGTCTCTACGTTTGGATAATGATACAGAACCCACGGCGGCGTGATGGAATTATGCTCTGTAGTGCTGATAAGAGCGAGGGCAAAAGCCAATTCTACGGGTTGCTGAATGATAATAGTCTCAAGGTCGGCGTGTTGGCATATTTGTCCATGATAGACGGTTTGGATAAGTGTAGCCAATTCTTTTTTCTCGCAAACGTCAGCATTGACCATTGTCATAAAGCCATGAAACTCCTTTACATCGTGGAGCAATGTAGCGTAAATGCGCTTCATCTCGTCAGTCAGAGAGTCCCATTTTGCCAGTTCGTCCATCATCAAGTCGCGGGCTTTGGCACAGTCATTGACGGGATTATTCATCTGCTCGCTAATCAGTTTGTCATCTTTCAGAAGATGATGATAAGGGCGATTAGGAAAGAGCAGAGGTGACATATAGAGCGTATCGACAAGTATCCACTTGTGCTTCTCGTCTCCCAGCAAGTACTTCATGTCGTGATGGATGACATTATGCCCGCAAATGAAGTTCGCACTATTTAGAAATCTGAGAGCATCCTTTTTGTTGCCAGAATGAAAAGTCGCGCCATCCCAACGCAGAATGCCGATGTCATGGATGCGTTTATCTTTCACTCCCACTTCCAAATCGACAAAAGCATAGCGAGAAGCATCATTTGACACTTCCTCGTGAGCGTTGCTTTCGCCACTTATCGTTTCTATTATTTTGCTCCAGATGGACATTCGTTTATTATTAGGGAAAGACCCCCTCTTATCCCCCTGTAAGGGGGAAGATATATACGTTCTTCGACTTGCGGTTTCCCAATTGCGTCAGCGCGATTTTTCACTTTTCACTTTTCACTATTCACTTTTCACTAAAGAAAAGGTAACTCCTATTCTTCATTCTTCATTCTTAATTCTTCATTTAATGAATTCTTCATTTTGAAGATTTTTTCATCTCCTTTAGCACATTGACAGCTTCGGAGACGGAGTTGATCATTTTGATGACGACGCGGTTTTTGCCTCCCACTTCTCGCATATCGCAGACTCGGGAATGATTCATCACGTAAGCGATAATCTTGCTAAAGACTTCGCTCTGATAGAAGACGCTCTGATTGTTGCTTACGAGCTGCATCTGAAGCATGTGTTGCTTGAGCATTATCTTCTCACATCCAAGAGAGCGACCGAGACGACGGAGCATGACCACCTGCATCAGTTCCTCACCTTCATGCGGAACAGGTCCGAAACGGTCTTCCAATCGCTTGCGGTAAGCATTGAGATCATCGTCAGATTCGATATTGTCGAGCTCGCGATAGAGCAACATTCTCTCACTGCTTCCCGGCACATAGGTGTCAGGGAAATACATTTCCATGTCGCTCTCCACGTTGCAATCATCCACGAAATCTTCGCCAGTAAGTTTTTCTCCCTCAGCCAACTGCTCTGAATATAAATCCTGAAATTCATCATTCTTCAGTTCGTTGACAGCCTGCGAGAGGATTTTCTGATAGGTCTCATAGCCGAGGTCTTCCATAAATCCGCTCTGCTCAGCTCCGAGAAGGTTTCCTGCTCCGCGGATGTCGAGGTCTTGCATAGCGAGATTAAATCCGCTTCCGAGGTCGGAGAACGTCTCCAAAGCCTCCAGACGACGTCGGCTCTCGGTAGGGAGAAGGGAGAGAGGCGGGGCAAGGAGATAGCAGAAAGCTTTGCGATTGGAGCGTCCCACGCGTCCACGCATCTGGTGAAGGTCGGACAATCCGAATCGGTGGGCATCATTGATGATGATGGTGTTGGCATTAGGAATGTCGATACCATTCTCCACAATCGTAGTGGAGAGGAGCACATCATAGTCATGATTCATGAATCCGATGATGATTTTCTCCAGTTGCTCCGGACTCATCTGTCCGTGACCGATAGCCACTCGGCAGTCAGGTACGGCGCGTTCTATCTGTCGTGCCAATGATTCGAGGTTTGAGATGCGGTCATTGACGAAGTACACCTGACCGTTGCGACTCATCTCAAAGTTGATGGCATCAGCGATAAGCTCTTGTGAGAATGATGCTATCTCTGTCTGAATAGGATGTCGGTTAGGTGGTGGAGTGCGCATGATGCTCATGTCTCTTGCTCCCATGAGTGAGAACTGCAGGGTGCGCGGAATAGGAGTGGCAGACATAGTGAGCGTGTCGATATTGGTCTTGAGCTGGCGTAGCTTCTCCTTTACGGAGACACCGAACTTCTGTTCCTCGTCGATGATGAGCAGTCCGATGTCTTTCCATTTTACGTTCTTACCGATAAGCTTATGCGTTCCTACGAGGATGTCTATTTTCCCCTCCTCAAGGTCAGCGAGAATCTGCTTTGTCTGCTTTGCCGAACGGGCACGAGAGAGGTAATCCACGCGCACAGGAAGGTGCGCCATGCGGTCGCGGAAGGTCTGGAAATGCTGGAAAGCGAGCACCGTGGTAGGCACGAGCACAGCCACTTGCTTAGAGTCGCAAGCCGCCTTGAAGGCAGCTCTCACAGCCACTTCGGTCTTTCCGAATCCCACATCGCCACAGACAAGGCGGTCCATAGGGCGTGCGCTCTCCATGTCGGCTTTCACTTCAGCCGTCGCCTTCATCTGGTCGGGGGTGTCCTCATAGAGGAAAGAGCCCTCCAGTTCATTCTGCAGATAGCTGTCTTTCGAGAATGCGAAGCCCTTCTCATGACGTCTCTTGGCATAGAGCTTGATGAGGTCGCGGGCAATATCCTTGATGCGCTTCTTGGCGCGTTCCTTCAGTCTGTCCCAAGCGCCAGTGCCGAGAGTGGAGAGACGTGGCGGTTCGCCAGTGTCACTACGACGGTATTTGGAGATTTTATATAGGGAATGGATGGACACATCCACCTTGTCGTTGCCCTGATAGACGATGCGTATGACCTCACGATAAGTGTCGCCGACAGGCACTCGCATCAATCCTGCAAACTTACCAATGCCGAAATCCACATGCACGATGAAGTCGCCAGGCTCCATTTCCTGCAATTCCTTCATGGTCAATGCCATCTTGCCAGCGCGGGCAGACTGCGTGCGGAGGTTGTATTTATGGTAACGTCCGAATATCTCGTGGTCAGTAAAGAGGCACATCGCCATATCTTTATCCACGAAGCCTGCGTGAAGAGTCTTCTCCACCTCCCCAATGTCAGCCTTGCTGATGCGAGGTGACGCTCCTCCCTCCGCATCGTCAGGCGAGAGGATGCTGCGCAGTCGCTCCACCTGTTTGCGTGAATCGGAGAGGATAAATATCTTATACTGCTGCAGAAGATAATCTTCTACGGTCTGTTTTAATAGTTCAAACTGCTTGTTGACAGGAGGTTGCGGGATGGTGTGGAAATGTATCTGCGCAAACTTTTTGCCTTGGGCTGACAGTTCGGCTTCCGAAAAGGCAGACTGTGAGAAAGTCACCTTCTTCAGTGCCTCGATGCTCTGCATGAAACGGGAAGGCGGACAGAGATTCAACGCTGCATTCATCTCGCGCCGTATCTCTTCCTGCTCCTGCTCTGTGGCGCCGCTCATGCGGTCTGTCATGGCTTGTGATGAGAAACCTTCATCGTATGTCTTTCCGATAACATCGCTAATAAATTTCAATCCCTGCGACACAATGATGCTTTCGCTATCGAGAAACTCGGTGAGAGGAATCTTCTTCTCATTCGACTTTGCCAGTTCTGGAACTATTTCAATAGTATCTTTTTTATCTTTCGACAACTGATTCTCTATCTCGAAGGTGCGGATAGTGTCGATTTCATCGCCAAAGAAGTCGATACGGAAAGGCAGTTCGTGACTGAAGGAATACACGTCGAGGATGCTTCCGCGCACAGCAAACTGTCCCGGCTCATAGACATAGTCCACCATGCTGAAGCCAAGGTCGCGCAACTGATGCTCTACATCTACTATATCAATATTCTGATTGACTGCGAGGCGGATGCTTCTGTCATTCAGCACCTCCTTGCTTACAGCCATTTCAGCCATAGCTTCCGGATGAGTGACGACGTAGAGAGACTGCTCAGCCTGCCTTGCTGCAAGGCGTGACATCACCTCCGTGCGGAGAATCTCATTGGCAGCGTCGCGCTGACCGTATTTGACAGCTCTGCGATATGATGAAGGGAAGAAGAGCACATGGTCGGTGCCTAATAGCTGGGTCAGGTCTTGATAGAAATAACCAGCTTCGTCAGCATCTCGCAGAATGAAGATGACGGACTGCTTTATCTTTCCTGCAACGGCAGAAAACAATAAAGGACATGAAGAACCGGCAAGACCATCAATCATCAGATTTTTGATAGTTTTGCTCAATAAAGCCTTTGCCAAAGCCTTTGTCTGAGTGGCTTTGGCGTAATGGTTTAGTAATTTATTTATTTCCATCATTTCTAAACAATATGCAAAGTTATAAAAAAAAGAGTTAATAATGTAGGTTTGTGGAAATAATTTACTAATTTTGCATCAAAATAATCATAAAACCAAAATAAAGAAGGCAATCAGCCTGAACAAAAAAAGTAACTATCAATGAGTGACAGCGTTATAATTATCCCTACCTATAATGAAAAGGAGAACATAGAAAAGATTATCCGTGCCATCTTTGGCTTGGAGAAGTGCTTCCATATCCTTGTGATTGACGACGGTTCACCTGACGGAACAGCGCAGATAGTCCACAGACTTATGGATACCGAGTTCAGAGATCGCCTCTTTATCATTGAGAGAACTGGAAAATTAGGACTCGGCACTGCTTATATTGCTGGTTTCAAATGGGCTATAGAGCATAAGTATGACTATATATTCGAAATGGATGCCGACTTCAGCCACGATCCTAACGATGTGCCACGTCTCTATGCAGCGTGTCACGATGAGGGTTATGATGTCGCTATTGGTTCACGTTACGTCAGCGGAGTGAACGTTGTAAACTGGCCTATCGGACGTGTGCTGATGAGCTATTTCGCATCCAAATATGTGCGCTTCGTCACAGGATTCAAGGTGCATGACACCACAGCGGGATTCAAATGCTACAAGCGCAGAGTGCTGGAGACTATCGAGCTCGACAAGATTCGATTCAAAGGTTATGCCTTCCAGATAGAGATGAAGTTTACTGCATATAAGATTGGCTTCAAGATTAAGGAAGTGCCTGTCATCTTCGTCAACCGTCGCGAGGGCGTATCAAAGATGAGTGGTGGCATATTTGGCGAAGCTTTCTTCGGCGTAATGCGTCTCCGACTGGATGGATGGTTTAGGAAATATCCTAAGATCAAGGACTAATCGCTTGCCCATAAAATATCAATGTTTAATGTTGTGGTTTAGTTGTTTAGTGGTTTAGTGATTTTGTTGAATGTATAAACAATGCAATCAACTAAACGACCAGACAACAAAACAACCAGACAGCACTAACGTATTGATAATATTATTCTTTCGCATTAGAATGACAATAGAGGAAAATGGTCAGCAATCGCAGGCCGTTTTCCTCTATTTCTTTGTATCCCCATCAATATTCCCCAACCAGCAAAAGCCACTGTGCCAACGGCTTTTACCGTTGGTTATCAACGCCCAACTAAACAACAGACCAACGTCATTTATCCAATCCATTATGGATGATGGAGAAGGTCTTTGCCATCAGAGCCTTGGTGTCGTTATACTCTGGTGAGGTAGGGTAGATAGGCTCGTGGATGGTGAGGCGAAGGGGATGATAGACAGCGAAGTGCATATCATGATTGCGAGGCATAATGTCATAACTGCCATTGATGGTAATCGGGACGATAGGGATGCGGAGCTCTTGCGCCAAGAGGAATCCTCCGCGCTTGAAAGGTCCCATCTCTCCCGTCTTAGTGCGTGCCCCTTCGGGAAACATTACTACAGACATACCGTTCTGAAGGGTGTCGTGAGTGTCGTCGTAAGTTTTCTTAATCTTCTGCGGAGTGCGCTTATCCACGGCAATATGCTTTGCTGCCCGACAAGTGGCACCTACGAATGGGATGCGGAAAAGTTCGTATTTCATCATCCATTTGAAGTTGCGGTTGAGGTAACCATAGATGAGGAAGATATCGAAGGCGCCCTCATGATTGCTCATGAAGATATACTGCTCATCGGGACGAAGGTGCTCCCTGCCTTCCACTTTGACGGGGAGTAGAAGTATTCTTACCACTATCTTGCTCCAAATCTTTCCAGGATAGTATGACCAGAAATGCGCATTACCGAAATGCGTACCCAAGAGAGTCACCCAAGAAAGGATGATAAGCGAAATGATTATCACCGGAGCACAAATAAGGAGTTGGTATATGTAGTAAAAATATTTCATGTTTCAATTCCTCATATTCAGGTGGTTGCAGTCGCTCCACTCGAATTATCAATATTGATGTAGGGAACGAACAGACTTCCTTTGTCTTATGAATGCTTGAAGAATATCTGTTCGCCTTGTGATTGCTTGTTGAAATTGCCGTCGCGTATTACTGGCATACCGCTGCAAATGGTGTCGAGCACTTTCCACTGGAATTGCTTTCCTGTCAGTGGACTCCATTTGCATTTGCTCTGGATGCAGTCCTCAGTGACGGTCCAAGGTTCGCCTTTGCGCACGATGGTGATGTCTGCCTTGTAGTCTTTGCGAAGGAATCCTCTCGACTGTATGCCGAAGAGACGGGCAGGATTGTGAGCCATCAGCTCGACAAGGCGCTCAATTGTCAGCACGCCTTCATCGACGAGGGAGAGCATTGCGACGAGAGAAAACTGTATCATCGGCATTCCTGACATAGCTTTCGCTGCGCCTCCTTGCTTTTCCTCAATGGCATGAGGAGCATGGTCGGTGCCGATTGTGGATATTTGTCCGCTCATCAGTCCGTGGCGTAGAGCGTCGCGGTCGCTCGGCTTCTTGATTGCAGGATTGCATTTTATCAGCGAATGGAGTGTGGCGTAGTCGTTGTTGCAGAACAAGAGGTGAGCCACAGTTGCCTCGGCAGTAATCATCGGGAGGTCTGTAGTGGCTGTAGCATCGGGGAAGATGGCTTTCAATTCAGCCTCAGTGGTGATATGAGCGATGTGAAGTCGTGCTCCTGTCTGTCGGGCGAGGTTTGCTGCAAGGCATGAAGACTCAAGGCAAGCCTCTTCTGAGCGTATCAATGGATGGAACATAACATCCGGATCATCGCCCATCTGCTTCTTCATCTGCTCCATATTACGATTGATAATCTCTGTGTCTTCGCAGTGCGACATGACCGGAAGGTGGAGTCGTGCGGCAGTTTGGAATATCTTTATCAGTGCACCCATCTTATCCACCAGCATATTACCAGTGGAAGAGCCCATGAAGAGCTTAATGCCAGGAATCTCTTCAGCCGGCATCTGTGCCAGTTTGTCGATGTTATCGTTAGTAGCCCCAGGGAAGAAAGCCCAGTTGATGTGGCTTTTTTGCTTTGCAATAGCTTGCTTTTCGCGTAGTGCTTCGATGCAGGTGGTCTGTGGCTTAGTGTTTGGCATATCAAAATAAGAAGTGACACCGCCGTATGCCGCTGCTCTGCTTTCCGACTCGATGTCAGCTTTGTGGGTCAATCCAGGCTCACGGAAGTGGACGTGAGTGTCGATAATGCCCGGCAGGATGTAGCATCCCTCAGCATCAATGACGTCGTAAGCTTCATCGTCTGGAACCTGCGGAGTATCGTTGCCTTCTATGATGTCGATTATCTTGTCGCCTTTAACAATAAGAGAGCCAACGAAGTGTCGGCCCTCATTTATGATTGTTCCTTTTGATATGATGATGTTCATGTTTCTACGCTTGTTTTTAATTCATAATGCATTTTGAATTATGAATTATGAATTATGCATTATGAATTAAAGATTTACTTTCCCGGCTCAGCCATCTGATTAGGAGTAGGCGGAGCTACTTGCTCATTATTTTCCGTAACAGGAGCAGAAGTAGGTTCCTCCATGCCAGTCATAATTGCTTGATTGCGCTCAGCGGCCTGCATAAATTCCTTGACGTAAGGGTCGTTCTTGAACTTAGGAGTAGCCTTTGTCATAAGAGCATCAATCCAAGCATTGGTGAGAGGAATCTCCATTGCGCTGGTGACCATCTGGAAAACGTATGGACCGAGGATATTGTCAAAATTTTCTTCGATGAACGTGGTGACGATTTTGTCGCACTCCTGGTCGAGCATAGCAGCCTTCTGACTGAGTTTGTGGTTTACCACATCCATATCTTCACCGTCCATGATGGCGCGGCTCTGCTGATGACCGAGGTCTGCTATCTGATTGCTAATGCGATTATATCTCTCTATGAAGGCAGCGAGAGAGTCATTGAGAGGTGTTCCGGTGCAGGTCTGCTTAGCGGTATTAAACTGGATTACGATTTCTCCATCTTCGAGCACGATAGGCATGATGCTCTCATCGTCGATATAGAGTGCGCCCACCTTCACGGTGTCGAGAGTGCCTTTGAAAGTAAACTGTCCATGTACCACATCGCATGAGTCAATATTCTTCAGTTGATCACCCTTCACGGCTTTGAGGTAAAGCATTCGTCCGTCAAGATTCTGGACGTCAGAAGTGCCCTGAATATTGAAGGTGCTGGAACATGAAGCAAGCAATGCTGCTGTGAAGAGGAGGAAAAATATTCTTTTCATATTATTGTGATTGTCTAATTTATTCACACGTTTATTTACACGCAAAGATACAACGGATTACCGAAGTATGAAAATAAATTTATGCTTTTTAGTGAACAAAGCAAAGAATTATATTTTTTTTTGAATTGTGAAAAAATGAATAAATATGACAAAAAGTCAAGAAAAAGGTCCGTTTTTATATAAATAAGTCCTGATTATCAGAGGTTTCTCTCTTCCTTGCGAAATTCGTAAGACATTCTGTGGGTGGAATATAGTTCCAGAATTGCGCCTACGAGCAATGCCACCACCCAGTTGTGGTGTATGTAATGCACATAGTTGTTGTAGCCATCGATGCTTGTAGCCATGTATGGGAAAATGAGACGGAATGTGTCTTCCAGCATGAGCAGTCCGGAGATGATGAAGCATACATCGCCGAAAATCATGATTTTGCGCAGACGACGTATGGTGAAGTTATTGCCATCGTAGGTCTGACTCATCTGTATAAGGGCAAAACTGATACATCCCAGGACGAATACGATGGTCATGATTTCAGGCATGAAGCCGAATATCTTGCATCCTACGCCGATGACCATCATTATTGCTCCAGCGAGGAAGATGTAGTTTTGTATTTTTGTCATTTGTTTTTGTTTATTTATGTTGTTTTGTTGTTTGTAAGGTTTTCATTATACTCCCTAAAGGCAACAAAACGCTCCAACGATGAATATTACTCTGTCTTCTGATCAGTGCTCATGATGAATATGTCCTCATTCTCGCGCTTCATGAGATAGCGCTCGCGAGCCACTCGCTCTACGCCTTTCGGAGTGTTGATGAGTGCATCAAGGCGTGTGGAGTCACGCTCAAACTGCTCCTGATATTGGTTTATCTCAGCTTTGAGTTCATTGATTTGCATATTCAGAATGGCGTATTTGCGCAAGCTTCCTTCGTCCACCACGCCTACGAGGAGCAAGCCTATGATGATGGTGATGAGATACTTGTGTCTGCCAATGTATGCCCATATAGTGTTTATCTTTCCCATGAAGCAAAGTTTATTTAATTTTGCAAAGTTACTTTATTCTGATGAGATAATCAAGAAAAGTGATGATATTTCAATCTTATTAACTTATTGGTTGTTGGTTGTTGGTTGTTTAGAAAATAAAATATTAACATCTCAACTTTCGCAAGCAATAAATAGCCCCTCAGTCCCCACTGCCGTGGGGAAGTGTAAAATATCAATAGGGCAGTTCTAAAAATTAACTGATTGATATTTAGTAAATAATGCTGATTTTC
>SAMEA104315429__coassemble_1066_pt1 | contig 14444 bp, 8 predicted proteins | sample SAMEA104315429__metabat2_high_PE_009 | metagenome-assembled genome bin SAMEA104315429 (sample SAMEA104315429) | gut metagenome | biome: Monkey gut; feature: monkey-associated habitat; material: faeces | place: China | collected 2013
GAAAATATCGGGCGGTAACGCGCCCGACACAGTGGCTCTTCTTAAATGAAGAATGTAGAATGAAGAATGAAGAATGGGAGTTACCTTTTCTTCTATAAGTGAAAAGTGAAGAGTGAAGAGTGAAAAGTTAAAAATCGCGCTGACGCGGTTATTAAATGAAGAATGTAGAATGAAGAATGAAGAATGGGAGTTACTCTTTCTTATTTTAGGGAAAAGTGAAAAGTGAAAAATCGTGCTGACACAATATGTACGAGATGGCGGAGATGCTTCATACATATTATATATATGGGGGTTTACATACATTATATATATAAGGAGAGGTCGGAAGGGAGGGGAAAAAAGGCAGTTGCGATTTGGGTGTTGCTGTAAAACTGGAGCAGGCAAATCCTTATAGCATAGCTTTTACATCGTAATAGCTATGCTTTTACATCGTAATAGCTATGCTTTTACTTACCTATAGCTATGCTTTTACCTCGTAATGTCTATGCTTTTACAAATAGCTCCGATCTTATTCCCCTTGGGGAGGAGGGGTTACGTTCTTCGCTTTGAGACAGCCGCTGGCTATCCGTGACTACAAAAAGCCAGTACAGGGAGGGGTTGCGGTGGGCTTTTTGGGGGAAATTGGTTGGGAATTGACTTGTATTGTGGCATTATTAACATATATTCACAACTTTTCGGCTATTATTCTTGTAAAATATTTTTTTGTGAAAGAAGTTCCACCCTTCCACCTCACTGGTGTTATATGTTTAAGATTCAATGCGTTAGACGTGGTGGAATTAGGGTGGAATTATGGGTGGAACTTCATGTAATTCCGCCCTTATTCCACCCATAATTCCACCACAGGCATTTGCTTGATTATCAGAATGATATGTGTGCTGAGGTGGAAGGGTGGAATTACAAATGACAAAAAATATTTTTCTGGAAAAGATGCGGAAAATATATTAACGACTGTTAAAAAGAAGCCATTTCCCAAGGGGGATAAGAGAAAGGGTACAAAAAAAGCAGCAACCTTGAGGGCTGCTGCAATTTTTCTTTGATTTTTATTGATGTCGTTAGTTCATTGGATTACTCCTTAGTTTCATTCTCCTTGATCTTGCGACCGAGGGTGAGATATGCTGTAGGAGCAGCAATGAAGATAGAAGACAGGGTACCGAAGAATACACCGAGAATCATTGCGAATGAGAAGCTGCGGATAGAATCACCACCGAGGATGAAGATACAGAGCAGCACGAGCAATGTAGAAACAGATGTATTGATGGTACGCGCCAGAGTCTGGTTTACAGAATCATTGAATGTGATCTGATAATCCTGCTTCTTGTGGAGACCGAGGTTCTCACGGATACGGTCGAATACTACCACCTTATCGTTGATAGAGTAACCGATCACTGTAAGAATAGCACCGATGAAGGTCTGGTCAATCTCAAGACTCCAAGGCACGAGGTCGTAGAGAGCAGAGTAGAAGCCGACAACGACTACTGTATCAACTGCGAGTGCCACGATAGAACCTACAGAGAATGCAACGTTGCGGAAACGCACAAGGATATAGATGAAGATTGCAACGAGGGCAACCAATACTGAGATAATAGCTCCGTATGTGATATCCTTAGCAACAGAAGGACCTACCTTAGTAGAAGAAATGATGGAACCACCTTCGCGTACGTCAGGGTTCTTGAATGCGTCAACGCTTTCCTGCTTTACGAGTCCAGCCTTCTTGAGGCAGTTGTAGAGCTTTGTCTCGCACTCGTCATCGATTGTAGCGCTGTTTGACTCAATCTTATAGTTTGTAGAAACGCGGATGGTCTTGCCGTCAGTACCGATAGCGATGGCGTTGGTGTTGGAACCAGCGAACTCTTCAGCGAGGAGAGGGCGAACCTGCTCAGGCTCTACTACATCTTCGAATGTCACTACATAGTTTCGTCCACCAGTGAAGTCGATAGACTGTGAGAGTCCACGGATAGCGAAGCAAGCGATGAATACTACGATAGCGATGCCATAGACTGTGTAGCTCTTCTTGTAAGAAGACATGAACTTATACTTGGTGTTCTGGAGAATAGAACGTCCGAATGTAAGGTTGAGCCACTTGTCCTTTGCCATACGGTTCTCGTAAACGAGACGTGTAAGGAATACGGCAGTGAAGAAAGAGCAAACGATACCGATGATCCATGTGGTAGCGAAGCCCTTGATAGGACCGGTACCGATGGTAAGGAGAATGATACCTGTGATGAGGGAGGTGAGGTTAGAGTCGAAGATAGCAGAGAAAGCGTTGCTATAACCAGCAGCGAGAGCCTGCTTCATACCGAGTCCACGACGAAGTTCCTCCTTGATACGTTCATAAATGAGCACGTTAGCATCCACGGCAGTACCGAGTGTCAATACGATACCGGCTATACCAGGCATTGTCAATGCGGACTGGAATGATGCGAGGATACCGAGGGTGAAGAAGAAGTTGACCACGAGGGCAGCATCAGCCATGAGTCCAGGGATAGCACCGTACATATAGATCATGTAGAGGCAGAGGAGCACGAAAGCGATACCGAATGACCACATACCCTGCTGGATAGACTGAGCACCGAGAGTAGGACCTACGACCTCTTCCTGTACGATACGAGCAGGAGCAGGCATACGACCAGACTTCAATGTGTTAGCGAGGTCCTTTGTATCTTCGATGGTGAAGTTACCGGTAATCTGTGAGTTACCACCAGCGATTTCACCGTGAACCATAGGAGCAGAGTAAACAGTATTGTCGAGAACGATAGCGATAGCCTTGCCAGCGTTAGCCTTTGTGAGGGCAGCCCAGAGGCGAGCGCCTTCTGTATTCATTGACATGCTTACGCAAGGACGTCCTGTGGTATGATCAAACTCATCCTTAGCGTCAACGATAACGTCACCTTCGAGTGGAGCGCGTCCGTTAGAAGTAGTTACCTTGATAGCGTAGAGCTCATAGATGTTCTTGTTTTCCTCAGACATTGGCTTAGCACCCCAGAGGAGCTTAACGTCAGAAGGGAGCACCTTCTTAGCCTCGTCGCTATAGATGATAGCGTTGACAGCAGCGGTATCACGAACGTGAGCGTAACCTACGAGACTGTAAGCAGAACCACCAATAGGCTGGAATACAGAGAAGAGTGGATGCTGCTTCTTAGCGAGCTCGCTCTTAGCGTCGTTAGCCTTAGCTACGTCAGCCTTAGCGTCATTCTTCTTGATTTCAAACTTAGGCTGTGCTTCAGTCTTCTCAGCTGCAGCAACTTCAGCCTTAGTGGTGTCAGCAACTTCAGCCTTTACAGTGTCAACCTTCTCAGAACCTGCGTTAGCAGCGAGCTGGTCGAGCTGTGAGAGGTAAGGCACGATTTCCTGAGAGTTGTATGTCTCCCAGAATTCGAGGTTAGCAGAACCCTGGAGGAGCTTACGTACACGCTCTGGCTCACGGATACCAGGCATTTCCACCATGATACGTCCGTCCTGACCTTCGAGCTTCTGGATGTTAGGCTGTACTACACCGAACTTGTCGATACGGTTGCGAACGACATTGAAAGAGTTGTCGATAGCAGACTGTACCTCTTCGCGGAGAACAGCGATAACCTGCTTGTCAGTGCTCTGAGTGCTTACCTTGCCCTTGAGCTGCTGAGTAGCGAAGATTTCAGCGAGACGATGTCCCGGTGCATTCTTCTGATAAGCCTTTACGAAGAGCGAGATGAAATCACTCTGACTTGTCTCCTCTTCCTTCTTAGCTTCTTCCATAGACTTCTTGAATGCAGCGTCAGACTTATGGTCTGCGAGCACTTCGATAACGTCAGGAACGCTGATTTCGAGGATTACATTCATACCGCCTTTAAGGTCAAGACCGAGTCCGATCTGAGTTTCCAAGCAGTTCTTGTAAGAATAGATGCCGAGATACTTTACAGAATCCTTGTAGTCCTGCTGGGCAATAGGATCCTCAATCTTGGCAGCCTGGCTGTCATAGTAGCTTGTTGCTACAGAGAAAGACAGGTAGAAGATGCTTGCAAGCGTCAAAAGGATGGCGGTTACAATTACAATTCCTTTGTTTTGCATTTTTGATTAGTGTTTTTATTTATTTTTGTTTTTTGTTTTTTTCTTATTTTTATCGGGCGGTAACGCGCCCGACACAGTGGCGACCGCTGGGGATACTGGTTCAGTTTTAGGTCTTATCCATCAGGGTACAATACGCCCTACATATGCGCATACAACGTGCAAAGGTATATATTTTTCCTCAATTTCGGAAATTTCACAGGGTAAAATACACTTTTTTCCATATAAAAAGGTGTAAAAGGCATGATTTAGGATATAAAAAAGACCTTAAAAAGGCAGAAAAGAGGTATTTAGGTGTTTGTTTTTGGGGAGATGCAGCGTAAAGAGGTGGTCGCTGCCACCTCTCATTTCTTCCATTTTATCCATCCCACGATAGGGAAATGATCTGACCTGCTGCACGACTTGTCAACATGGCAATCGAACGGTGTCATGTCATTGGAGCACATCATGTTGTCTATGCGCACATACATACCATTCCTATGATAGGTGAAGCCAGGTCCTTTAGCAGTGGATATGTAGCAGTCAGTCAGGTCTTTTGCTATGGTGCGGTGCGCATAAGAGAGGGGGATATCATTGAAGTCACCGCACAATATGATGCTTCTTCCCTTGTGAAGGCTGACGAAAGTGGCTACGGCATCAGCCTGAGCGGCGCGTATCTTTGCCGCGTTGACGAGCTTTCTTGCCACGAATTTGGACTCCCCTTTTATTCCGCCATTCTTGGCTCCACCTTTCACCACGTCGCCAAAGTGTTCCTTTTCCTCGGTGGAGAAATGGTTTGACTCAAGATGATTATTGACGACGATGAGTTCCTTGCCGTTTACATTGAGAAAAAAGGCTACGGAGAGGTTGCCTTTCGACTCATATTTTATCTTCTCATGCCTTACGATGGGGTACTTACTGAGTAGCAATATGCTGTTACCGCACCATTCAGAACTGCTACGGTATGGCATTACTGGCTTGACGATGGAGTCAAATTCCTGCTCCATCCATGATGATATGCCTGATTCCTGTAGGCATACTATGTCGCAATCTGCGTCTGCTATGTAATTGAGGACATCACGTCTTGCCTGTGCTCGCTCCTCGTCAGTGGCTTCATATTCGGAATATCCGAACTGCCACGTATTGAATGTCATCACTTTAAGGCATCCTATCGGAGCCTCCTGACCAATGTTTAAGGGGCAGAACTTCATCACCGGACTGTAACACAAGATGAATCCTGCGAATGGAAGGAGGATATAACGCTTGCTGACAATCATCCAAACGGCGATAAAGACGACGTTGAGGAATGCGAAGAAAGGGAAGGCATAGCCGGCAATGGCGAGGAATCCCCACGTCCTCGGGTCGAGGATGTCGGCAAACCCCGTCAGCATCATACCGATGATTACCAGTACGTTGAGCGTTGCGAGCGTCTTTTTTGCTATTTTCTTCATTTACTTTTTGCTTGCCTCAAAGAGTTTTTTCTTCTCCTCAGCCGTCAGACTTGCGTAGCCAGAGCGTCTTATCTTTTCGAGTATAGCGTCTATTTCAGCCTCTTCCTGCTTGCGTCTTGCATTGTAATCCCAGTCACTCTGGTGTGTGGAAGTGGTTCGGAAATTGCCATTATTGTAGGTGTTGGCGTTGTGATTTCCCTCACGGTCGAGATGCATCCATTTGCGGATGCGTCCGAGGATGGTGGCAGAATCGTCACGATGCGCCGTGCCTTGATATGAGTTCCATCCGTCGAAGGTGCTCTGTCGCCTTGCTGTAGAGCGCCAATGGCGTATGAGGAAGAAGCCGAAGAGCATACCACCGAGGTGTGCCACGTGGGCTACTCCATCGCCTGGGCTTTCGAAAGCCATGACGAGCTCTATGACGATATATCCCATGACAAACCATTTCGCCTTGATAGGGAATGGGATTGGAATGATAAACATCTTCTCCTCTGGGTATGTCATACCGAAGGCAAGGAGAATACCGTATATACTTCCTGATGCTCCCACTGTGGTCCATGCGTTGAGCACTTCTGGGGCTGTAGGGTCTATGGTCTGGATTCGGATAATCTGTCCGATGGTGGCGCCTTGCGAAGAGAGATCGAGGAATAGGCTTCCAAACTGTGCAAGCTCTTGCATTAGTCCGGCACCAATGCCGCAGACGAGGTAATAAACAATGAAACGCTTAGGTCCCCATGTTCTTTCCATGACGCATCCGAACATCCATAGTGCGAACATATTGAAGAAGAGATGAGTCCATCCACCGTGCATGAACATATATGTGACCAGCTGATAGACGTGGAATTGGCTTGCTTGCCAGTAATGCAGTCCCATCAAAGAGGTCAATGACGGCATCACGAGCGAGAGGAAGAATATTACCACATTTGCTAAAAGCAGGTTTTTGGTGACGAATGGCATTTGCATATTGTCGTAAGTGTTGAATATTTAGTGGTTTACTTAAAATCCTGAGGGTTATCCTTACTTTAGGACTTTCCTATAGCCTTTTCTCAGGAAAGAAATCAATCAGAGTACAAAATTACGAAAAATATCTCTTACTGCATAGATAAAGCGTGAAAAAAGGTGAGGTATTAAATATTTTTCAGTTTTTTGGATAAAAAAAAGGGAGGTGGATTCACATCTACCTCCTGAATACAATTACTAAAACCAATCTAAACTACTAACCTATTATTTTCAAAATCCTTTACCTATTGGCTCTTACAGGTTGTTGTGCAACAATGAAACGATTCCGCATATCGTTGATACAGCAACCAAACAGAGCATTAATCCTGTTGCAAAATCTATTACCATAGTTAATCCTGTTATTAATACAATTTTTTTACCTTTTGACTAATCCCTGTCAGTAGTTTCAGCGTTTCCGCTTCCACTTTCTGACTCTGAGATTTTTGTTATCCTTTTTAAATCTGATGCAAAGGTACAAATTGTGTGCGTACACAGCAAATATTTAATTCGGTTTTTTATGATTATTGCCTTTATTTTGACATGCGTCAATAATGTAGTAGAACATGGCTTCTAAATGAAGAATGTAGAATGAAGAATGAAGAATGGGAGTTAGCTTTTCTTTTTTTAGTGAAAAGTGAAGAGTGAAAAGTGAAAAGTGAAAAATCGCGCTGACGCGGTGGCGGTAACTAACTAACGTCAGCCAGTAACGCGGCTGACACAGGGGCGTGTTATACGTAACTTTGTACAGGGCGGATTCTTGGAAAACGCAAGCAGGAGAACGTAACTAAAGAAAGTCCCTCCAGGGAGGGGATGAGGAGGGTTCAGGTACGAGAAAGCCCTGCAATCGGGATGCGATTGCAGGGCTTGATGTTGTTACTCTATATTTATCCTCATGCTCATGGTGTGGGCATGTGGTGAGTATTAGCTTAGAGCTTTGGACCAGCAGCAACGAGAGCCTTACCAGCTTCGTTAGTGGTGTACTTAGCGAAGTTCTTGATGAAGCGAGCAGCAAGATCCTTAGCCTTCTCTTCCCATACTGAAGCGTCAGCGTAAGTGTCGCGTGGGTCGAGGATAGCAGGGTTAACGTGTGGAAGAGCTGTAGGCACTTCGAAGTCGAACATAGGAATCTTCTTGGTCTCAGCCTTGAGGATAGAACCATCGAGGATAGCGTCGATGATACCACGTGTATCAGGGATAGAGATACGCTTGCCAGTACCGTTCCAACCAGTGTTAACGAGATAAGCCTTAGCACCAGACATTTCCATCTTTCTTACGAGCTCCTGAGCGTACTTAGTAGGGTGCAACTCGAGGAATGCCTGACCGAAGCAAGCAGAGAAAGTAGGAGTTGGCTCTGTGATACCACGCTCTGTTCCAGCGAGCTTAGCTGTGAAGCCAGAGAGGAAGTAGTACTGAGTCTGTGCAGGTGTGAGGATAGAAACTGGAGGGAGCACACCGAATGCGTCAGCAGAGAGGAAGATAACATTCTTAGCAGCAGGAGCAGAAGAACCTGGCTGGATGTTCTTGATATGGTTGATAGGGTAAGAAACACGAGTGTTCTCAGTAACCTTCTTATTAGCGAAATCGATCTTGCCTTCAGCGTCAACAGTTACGTTCTCGAGGAGAGCGTTACGCTTGATAGCGCCGTAGATGTCAGGCTCGTTTTCCTTAGAGAGGTTGATAACCTTAGCATAGCAACCACCTTCGAAGTTGAATACGCCGTTATCGTCCCATCCGTGCTCGTCATCACCGATAAGGCGACGCTTAGGGTCTGTAGAGAGAGTAGTCTTACCAGTACCAGAGAGACCGAAGAAGATAGCTGTGTTCTCACCGTTCATGTCACAGTTAGCAGAGCAGTGCATAGAAGCGATGCCCTGGAGAGGGAGATAGTAGTTCATCATAGAGAACATACCCTTCTTCATCTCACCACCGTACCATGTGTTGATGATAACCTGCTCGCGGCTTGTAGTGTTGAATGCAACACAAGTCTCAGAGTTGAGACCAAGCTCCTTATAGTTTTCTACCTTAGCCTTAGAAGCGTTGTAGATAACGAAGTTAGGCTTGAAGTTAGCGAGTTCCTCAGCAGTTGGCTTGATGAACATGTTAGTAACAAAGTGAGCCTGCCAAGCAACCTCAACGATGAAACGAACAGCCATACGTGTATCCTTGTTAGCGCCACAGAAAGCATCAACGACGTAGAGGTTCTTGTTGCAGAGTTCCTTTACAGCGAGATCCTTAACCTTAGCCCAAACATCCTCAGACATTGGGTGGTTATCGTTCTTGTAACCTTCAGTAGTCCACCATACCTTGTCGTGAGACTGTGCGTCATCCACGATGTACTTGTCTTTAGGTGAACGTCCGGTGAAGATACCAGTCATTACGTTAACAGCACCAAGCTCAGTGTTCTGACCTACCTCGAAGCCTTCGAGGCCTGCTTTTGTCTCTTCTTCATACAGTTTCTCGTAAGAAGGATTGTGAGCGATCACTGTAGAACCAGTGATGCCATACTGTGTCAAATCCAAATTTGCCATTTTCTTATAAAAATCTTTTATTAAGAGTGATGAATATTTGTTATCTCGAATTTATTGGTTGCGCTTCCTTTCATTATCACGTCAGGGTTGCGCTTTCTTTCTTGTAATCATGGTAAAAACCTAATTCGATTGCAAAGATAGTAAAAAATAAAATGTTTACAAAACAAAAGTGCTATGTTTTATTCTCATTTTATATCTTTTTTCAAAAAATGATATTTATACCTATCAATTTTACTTTTGTTTGCTATATTCAGTTTACAAATGGCTGTTTTTTACTTTTTGTTCTATTCTCTGTTTCGGTGGTTGATTGTGTTTTTTGATTATATCCGCTGATGACACAGGAGTGCGAGGGGCTTATTTTTCGATTTCTTTTACTAAATCATCGAAGCGTTTGTGCCTTGCTACTATACGCCCGTTGTCGATGAGGATATTGTCTGGGACATTTGAAAAGCCGAAAGCTTTGACTACAGGGGACTCCCACATCTTGCCATCATTGACAATATTCCATGAGATGCTGTCGAAACGGAGACTGCGCTTGGTATCTTCTATAGATGGATCGATACAGAGACTCAATACTTTAGGCTGCTTCTTTCCCTCCTTTGCCAGGTCCTTGAACTTGCGCTTGAGCAAACGGTGCATATTTACTCCATCGAAATTCCAGGAAGCCCAAAGCATTACGATGGTTTTACCACGTCTGTAATCGGCAGATGTGATGGTATTACCGTCGATATCTACTGCCGTAAACTGTGGTACTGGGTCGCCAGGCTGTGCTGACGCTGCTCCTCCCATTGTCTCGGTGAGGCGTGAGAGGACGGCATTCTCATCGCCTTTCTTCTGCATTAGAGGGATGAGCTGCTTTACTTTCTTCATGTCTGGCGTTGTGGTGACGATGAAGTAAGAGCGCAGGAGCCATCTGCTGACGATGGAATATGGATTCTTACGGATATAGTCTTCCGCCTGCTGCTTCTGCTGTGGCGGTGACATTCCGTCGATGGACTTTTTCCATTCGTAGTATTTCTCATTCTCTTCGGTGCCTGTCACCTTTATCTCCTTGATATGTGTGGCATCTGCCTTGATATCAACTGTTTTGCCAGGACGGATAAAGATGGGCAACTGGGAATAGTTTGGCATGACGATGACGATGGTGCCTTCAGCTTCGCACGGTATCTCATAGCCGAATCGACCACCCTCGATATTGATGGTGTCGATGCCTTGGATTGCTCCATCTGGGCTATAGACATAGAATTCGCCACGATTGATATTGAGGAATCGTCCGTCGATACGGAAATGATGACCGTCAGTGCCACAAGCAGTAATTGCCGCAATCGTGATGATTGCGGCAATTACGAAGAATTTGTATTTGATATACGATTTCAAATTATTGTCTGTTTACTTGGAAATCGCTTTATATAAAGCAATGGCTTACTTGATATTAGCGAACTCAAGGTCGTTCTCAGCGTACTGCTTGAGAGAAGGATCCTTCTCAATAGCGTCGTTGAGATTGCTCTTTGCAGCGAACTTGTTACCCTCGCGAGCGCTGAGTACAGCGTGGAGATAGTTTGTGAGAGCGTCGCCGTTTTCGCCAATCTGATTGAATGTAGCGCGTGCAGCAGAGTAGTCCTTAGCCATAATCTGTGCGAGGGCAGCCATGTTGTTGTTGACGTCCTTATAGTCAACAGCAGCCTTCTTGTAGTTACCCTTAACGAAGTTTACAGCACCCTGTACGCGGTTGAGGTCGTTAGAGTTGCCAGCCTTAGCCATGTAACCCTCAGCCTCCTGGAGGTTACCCTGCTTGAGAGCAGCGAGAGCGAGGTTAGACTGAGCCTCACCAGCGTTAGGATTGACAGCGAGAGCGCGCTTTACCCAAAAGCGAGTAGCGTCGAGGTTGCCCTTAGCGAACTCCATAGCAGCTACATTGTTGTAAGCGCGGTAGTCATTTGGATAGAGCTGAGCGCACTTCTTGTAAGCCTCCTCCTTCTGATCGATGCTCTTGCAGTGTGTAGCGTGATAGAGAATCTCGTCAGCAGAGAGAGAATCAGGAGTAGAAGCGTAGAGAGCTGCGATCTTTTCGTCGCTGCGACCTACTATCTCATAGTTGATAATCATGCGAGCACGACGGAGCTGTGGGAGGATTTCCTGAGCGAGTTCCTGGAATCCGAGGCTGAGGTTTCTGATCTGTTCCTCACGCTCCTGTGGATCCTTGTACATGCTGAGCACGTTGAGGATGAGCTCCTTGTCCTGGATGTTGCTTGCGGAAACGAGTTCCTGGAAGCCTTCCCAGTCCTGAGCGGTATATTCGCCAGTAATGTTGTTAGTGAGCTTAGACTTCTTGAGCTGCTCTTCTACATATTTCTGTGATTCGCGCTGACGCTTGTTAGCGAGCTCGGTGTTGAATTTCTCACCACCATCAGGAGAAGCGTAAGCGAGAACCTCTACGTCAGAGAAGTTATATTTCTCAGCATCAGCGCTGATATTCTTGAGGAGTTTGATAAATTCCTTTACAGAATTGTTCTTGAGTTCACTCTTGCGGAGCTGAGCCTGATTGATAAGGAACTTGATACCAGCCTCCTGCTTCATCTTCACGATGTGCTGGAAAGAGTCAGGAGCGATGATGCCACCACCCTGCTCAAGAGCCTTCTTGTAGAGACCAGCAGTAGCAACGATACCGTAACCCACCTTGACTGCAGGCACCTGAACGGTCTTCTTGCCTACCTTTGCATTGAAGTTGAGGTAAAGGTCAGACTTGTGCATTTCGTCAGTATAGTTGAAGGCGTCACGCATAGTGAACTGTCCTCCGAGCTTATAGTTTACGGTCTGTCCGTTTCCGAGGACCTTCTCTCCCTGGAAAGTAGAGCTCTGACCACGGAGCACCTTACCGTTAGCATAACGGAGCTCAGGAGAAACTGTCACGACAGCCTTTTTCTTCATGAATTTCTCAGGGAAAGTTCCGTAAACAGTAACAGGGACCTGCGTTCCTTGCAGCTCAAGAGGTGTAGGAGTAACCTTGAAATTATCAGCTGTGAGGTTACCCAACTTAGATGAACAAGAAACGGAGACGATGGCGCCAAGCGACAAAGTCAAGACAGAGGTAAAGATATTCTTTCTCATTTTCTTATATTAATAAGGTATAACTTCTTATATAAATAAGGTAAAAACTTTCCCTTTCCGCCGTCTTCCCAGCCAAGAAAAAGAAAAATAACGAAATGTGCCGCGAGCGGGACTCGAACCCGCACGACCTTTTCGGGTCAAGGGATTTTCTTACTACTATTGCTTTTACACAATCCATCTCCGTGAGATGTTGTAGTCTGGACTATTTCTTCACCATGTCCATCGAAATGGATTTAGGTATTGCCTGTATAGTCTCTACGCCATTTATCGGCATTCGCCGAACTTAGTGAGCCATCGCCAAAGCAGATGTCGCCATCTGCGAGGTTTCTGTTTGTTAGGGCAATTCTACACCATCAGTTTCCCGATGTGCACTCATATATAGTTTTCAGAACTATTTTTTAAGTCCCTCGTGTCTACCAATTCCACCATTGCGGCATGTGGTCAGTTGAACAAATCGGGTACAAAGGTACGAGATTTTGTTGACATAAGAGAAGATAGGTGAGATATTTGCTGTTTAATTAACTTTTTTTATGCAAATAAAATGACAAATGAAAATAAACGGCATTTATTTAATGGGTTATTGGTTGTTGGTTGTCGGTTGTTGGTTGCTGGTTTGGATTGCCCGGTAACACAGGCAACACAGTGGCTCGCCGGTGCGCATGAAACGGGCATACTTACCGATAACCGATAACCAATAACCGACAACCAATAACCAATAACCGACAACCAACAACCAATAACCAACAACCCTACAAATGCTTGCGGAAGAAGTCGAGGGCACGCTTCTGAGCAGGGAGATAGAAGCTATGTGGCACGTCCCATATTTCCGTTTCGAGGTTCTGACCAGCCTTTTGGCTATCCCATACCTCGTGCATTTGCTTGAAAGCCTTCTCCACTCCCGGCACAGGGAACAACTTATCCTGCAAACCATTGATAAAGAGCATCGGCTTCGGACATGCCATACTCGCTATGTGAGGATAATCGAGCCAGCGACGAAGCCCCGGAAAACAGTTGGCAAAGCCGCCATTCTCCGTTCTACTATAGTTGAATGACATCTGCTCGTCAGTGGTGACCATCCAGCAGATAGCCACTCCCACCTTTATCTTATCGCTCAGAGCAGAGAGCATCCACGAGCGATAACCGCCCATAGAGAATCCCACACAGCCTATTCTCTCTGCATCCACTTCGGGCAATGTAGCGAGGAAATCAGTGCCGCTGAGGTCATCATAGGTCATATATGCACTGAGATCAATGCCATACATCATCATATTTCCGGCTATCATATCGTATTTCTCTCGCTTAGCGCCCTCCATCTGTCCGCGTTCACCCCACATCGGAGCATCGGCAGAGAAGACCACATAACCATGCTTTGCGAGGTAATCGCCTACGAATTGCCCCTCGTAAAGCCCTGCAATCCATTTCTCCGCGTCTTTTGTGACGAGAGAATCCTCTTTCGTCTTAGGAGCCAAAGGGCGCACCATCTTCTCCTTACCTATATATAAATGTCCGCCATGATCATGAAGGCAATTGATGGCAGGGAAAGGACCTTTGCCATCAGGGATAAGCAGAAGGGCTGGGACGGTGTAGTATTTCGAAAGTCTCACCTCGATATGTCGTGCCTTATAGCCGTCGCGCTGCTCTTCGCCGAGAACTTTCACGTCGTAATCAGCGGCAGGAGGCGGCGGAAGAAGCATACAGTCGAACACCTTTTGGCGGGCAGTTCGACGCCATTCGTCGAAGTCCTTGACGCTGCTTTTTCCCCAAGCGAGGGGATAATCGAGGTCAGCAATCAACTGATGAGCATACACTGGGAGGTTTCTCTTAAATTCATATTTTGCTCTCTTCTGTGCTTGTACAGCGAGGAGCGATAGCATCACTAAGGAGAATGCTATGCAGACGATTCTTTTTTGCATAATTCGTTGGGTTATAGTTAGATGTAGTAGTTATCGACAATGGTAATTATTGGTATTTTAAGAAATATCAATAAATAAAAATAGATAATTATATTACTGACAATATGCCAACTCTGTTTTAGTGAAAATCACAAAAAAAACGAGGAATAAATGGCAATTCACACACATTTTAAGGGGGAATAAATGGCGGTTCACACACATTTTAAGGGGGAATAAATGGCAGTTCACACACATTTTAAGGGGGAATAAATGGCAGTTCACACACATTTTAAGGGGGAATAATCGACAGTTCGCCCACATTTCATGAGGGAATCACTTTGCAAAAGTACACATTTTTTTGAGATAACGCAAAAAAACAATGAAATATGGTTCATCCGACATTTCGAGTGATACGACAATCGTGTAGTGCATAGAGTCTGAGA
>SAMEA104315429__coassemble_1347_pt1 | contig 12102 bp, 8 predicted proteins | sample SAMEA104315429__metabat2_high_PE_009 | metagenome-assembled genome bin SAMEA104315429 (sample SAMEA104315429) | gut metagenome | biome: Monkey gut; feature: monkey-associated habitat; material: faeces | place: China | collected 2013
TTCGCAGAATATCATATTCAATGACTATGTGAATTTGCTACCGCTGAATAGTTACCGCCCTTTTCCAATAAAAATATTTTTTGTCATTTGTAATTCCACCCTTCCACCATGGTGGGGTTATAACGATGAGTATCAGCGTGTTAGGTATGGTGGAATTACAGGTGGAATATGGGTGGAACTTCATGTAATTCCACCTATATTCCACCCATAATTCCACCTTAGATAAACCATTGATTATCAGAGTGGTAACTATGCCATGGTGGAAGAGTGGAATTACAAACAACAAAAATTATTTTTAAGAAAAAAGGTAGGAAAAAGTATTAACAATCGTTAAAAACAATACAAAATAGGGCTGCCACTTCATTGGAAAGCATTTTTGGGGGTTGTGGGTTGTTGGTTATTGGTTGTCGGTTGTTGGTTAGATTGTACTATACTACCAACAACCAACAAGCCAATGCCGAGCGAAAGCGAAAAAAGGCAGTTTGTAATATCATAGCTTTTAGGTTGCAAAAGCTATGCTTTTACATGGTAATAACTAAGCTATTACAACGCAATATCTATGCTTTTGTTTCTTTAGCTTCAAACTTTGTTGTAGATAAGGGATATATAAGCAAAAATCTGTTTTTAAGGACTATAGGTAGACAATCAACCTTGTTCTAATTCGTCGAACTCACGTTATTTACTATCGATTAAGTGGCGGCACTCGGATGGATACCGAGTGCCTTTTTTCTTGCCTATACCGAAAAAAAAGTGCATGAGCTGGGAAACTTTAGTTAATTTCTAATCAATATTGTTGGTAGGAACTCTACAGCCTCCATACAGTTGATACAAACAGACAATTCTCCTTTATATCTTAAAGGGCCGTCATCATGTGTGTACTCATACAATTGGAGCTTTTCCGATTTGCATCCGCAACGCATACAAGGAATCCTGTGGGGTATAGGTTCAAGATCTTTGCCCATTCTGTGAGGCATAACAGAATCGTCACTAAACAGTAAAGGTGAATGATCCAAATCCCAATATCGAATCATAGGACTCTGCAATGGGTTAGGACAAAGTACCAGTTGCTGCACTTTTCCATTCTCTATCCTTGCCATCTGATAAAGATTCTTAGAACGAAACGGCTGGATGCTAAGAACCGCCCGATTGTAGTATTTACAATCCTTTACTTCATATTTTGTGGATTCTGCTGGCTCATTCCATCTTTCAAGCCATCCAATCCAATATGAAATGACTTCATTTTTCCCTACGAACTCCTTGGAATCATATAGAATCTGAACAACATTATCTGCAAGAAGGCTTTCTACAACGGAGAAATCATTCGACATCAGAGCTTCAAGAAACAGCCTGGAGAATCTTTCGTATTCCGTTTCAATCTTCTTCTTTTGTTGGTCAGGCACTTTTGTTTTTTTTGTTGTGAAGACAGTAGGAAGCATCATGTCGACAGGTCGCATCCACAAGCTCTTAAGCATGTTGTCTTGAATTGTAGGTTCGAGAGCAGCCAGATTGCCTCCTTGATTCAGGACTACTATGTATTTATCGATTGGCTCCTGATATATCAGTTCAACAGAAATTGGATTATTTCCTTTTCTAATGGACTCAAACTTTCCTGAAATATATTCCATGTAACGGTCTTTACCTTTCATGGTTTCCAATACCCATACAGATATATACTCGAAGTCATCACTCAGGATTGATTCGAACAATGAAGCGTCAAGCTCATTCCATGCCTGACACACAATATCTGCAATCCTTTTTCCCAATTCATTATTCATACTTACCCTTAATTCCGCAACACTATTATAAATTAAACTTTTTAAGCACCTGAGCAACAAAAAGTTGCTCAGGATTTTGTCATGTCAGAATTTTCACATATCTTAGTGTCGCAAAATTCAACAAGCAAAACTCTGATATGACATGGCAAAGATAGCAATAAAATCTGAGAAACTCACTTCTTTTGGAGGAAATTATTTGTATATTCCATAAACATCAAACTCATCTGCCTTTTTCTTTATGACAGATAGTATCTCATCCTGTGGCATATTAATTGGGAAATCCCACATTTGTTTAGCTGTCTCACCTCCGCCCAGGTCAATGTGTGCCTGATATCTGACGTTCAACAGCTTGAATGTTGGCTGTATGCTAACAGACCATAAGCCGCACTCCCTATTAAAAATAGGGTCGGTAAAAGTTCCGCCAATCGTGATAAAGTCTTTCTTGTCTTGAATAATCCGAGCACTATGGTACTCTAACAAACCATCAATTAGCGACTTATAGATAGTTTTAATTCCACCTTTAGAAGCTATAACACTACGTTGTTTGTTAAAATCCATCAGGAACCTAAGAAATATCCAGACAAAGACAATAGCAATAACAACTAATATCCAAACCATTATTTAGCTTACCAGTTTTACAATTCCCCAAATGATAAGGGTAATTATTACGATTCCCATCAAACAACATCCCTTTGCCCGTTTTTCTTTTTCTTGCCATGCATATCGTTTATAGCATGACTTACAGACGTGATAGATTGCTCCACTATGCAGATTCTGCAATTTGTAGATCAGATCATCCTCTCTAACAGAGCACATGGGACATTTGCCATTATCAAGCAATCCAACATGTTTCAAATGGTTCACAGCCTGAGGGTCGAATGCGATGGCACCGCCAAAAGTGGATTCATCAGGCTCGTATTCTGACTGCTCACCATCAAATTCTAGTCTAAAACCAGCATTGTTTAGTTCCTTACAAATTGCAGACTCATATTCTTCTTGAGTCATAGCTTTTACTTGTTCTCTTGTATATTTCATAGAATAATCACCTTTTAGGGTATTTTCTCATTAATTCGCAGTTTACCTTATTCCAGAAGTTGCCCAGATATCCACTAAACTGTATCAAGTTGTCATCTATTCCAAAAGAATCTGGGTGGTAGTGGTCAAAATCAATGTGTACAAATCTTGCATAAAGAGTTGTAGGGAAGAACATTTTCGTATGTGGGTAGTCACAATTCAACATTTTCATCATTTGTGATTTGTATTGGCTGACTCTAAACATAAATTGCTCCATGTCTGATTGATTGTATTGCCCTGTATTGCGAACAGCTAGGAAAATCGTTTCAAAGAATTCTTTTCTGTTAGAGTTTTTGCTCAGGTAACCATAGTTCTTTCCATAATCGAGAACTATCCAGCCACAAAACATATAGATTTCGTCTTTGTCATACGTTGCGCCTCTTAATTTGGGTGCAGATAGAAGGAAATCAGTTGTCCATTTGGACGCTAACTGTATCATTTCCTCCGAAGAATATAGCGTATAGCTATTACTTTTTGAACCAAAAAGAAAATCAAACAATCCCATACTATCGGTAATTTTTTATAATCAACATTTATTGAGAACCCAATCTCTTATAAGATCAATAACATATTTGACAGAGGCACAAAAAAAGCGTGAGTCGTTCTGTTGTCCGTCCCACACATCGAGGCTCTAGCACTGCCTATCTAAGTCGAACAGACAACGTCAGAGCCCACGCCGATATGATATACACCTCATTAAGAGCCCACGCGAACGGATACACTATACCTATAAGAATGCAATCCGTGCTTACATGGTCTCTCCGAGATTGATGTAATCACACCCGGGACATCTACCGTTGCTACGTTCAAGACTTAGATTGATGAATTTGCTAGATTCGATGTGTCTCAAACTTAGCGTTGAGTAAACGCCTTTAATATGTCTTGACCTATTGTCCCACCCAAGTCCGCTTTGTATGGGAAGATTATTACGCCTTCTTCATACTTAGCTCGGCGTGAGTTTATAATTACATTTATGCAAGAATGTACTTACATAAATGTAATTGATATACAATAGTCCGAATACAAAGGTAATTGTTTTCTTTTGAAATAACAAAAAAAATGAAAAAAAACTGTGCTTGTCTATTAAATAATGTAGAAAAGTATATTATAATTACGTTTTTGTGGAATAGTTCACATTGCTTTTCATCAATATTTATGCATTTTCTCATGGATGTCTGAAAAACGACTGTTAAGATTTGTTTATCAGGAAACAACGATTTCTACTTTGGAAGGAATGTTTTTCGATTATAGAAAATAGGGATGGAACTCGTCAAGTTATTGTTTTTATGGTACAGTCTTCCGGACAGTCGTTTTTTTATAGTTACTGAGTCCACTTTAAAAAGTAGTTTTTGGTTCTTTTCCCTACAAAATGCCATCTGATTATCAGATGGTTACATTTGAAGCAATTATCAAAAATGACTTTTTAAAGTGGGCTCAGTTATAGTTATAAATCCCGAGACATAGCCATGGGTTACTCTCGCTTCTCTCTGTATAGTCTCACAGACAAATCTGGTGGTCTGATGGTTTGGTGGTTTCGTTGTCTTATTGTTTAGTGTTTTGTCTGTAAGGCAGAACCTCACCACGAGCGAAGCATCCTCGTCAATCCGCTTTCTATGTTAATATCCAAATTTTTTGACCATTATTTTCAATTTATTTTGAGATTTTATATTCAGGGGTGAATTTTTGGCGATTTCTGACCATTGCGGTGACCAAATGCACAAGTTTGTTCTTGACATTGTTCAGTGCAACCTGCTTCTTCTTTCCTCGTTCTACGAGGCGCATGTAGTACCCCGCCATAATGGGATTGAAGTTGACGGCAGCAAGTGCCGCTTGCGTCAGCATGGCCTTTATCTGTCGGTTCGCCATATAATGTACATGCGGATCGGAATGCACACTGGTGCCCGAATCTTTGCCGAATGGGGCTAAGCCGTAATAGCAGGCAATCTTGCGTGAGTCGTAATTGAAACGCCGGAAGTTGTCGGTGTACACCATCAGACACACAGCGTTCTGCGTTCCTATGCCAGGCACCGAGGTCACGATGTTGAACACCTCGGTGAGTTCCTCGTCCGACTTGATGAGATCGGCAATGCGCTTGTCAATCTTCTCTATCTCCTTATTGAGTTCAGAGACGATGTGCCGTCCGCTCTGCGAAATCATTGTCTTGACTGGCGACTTCTCCATAGTGAGTCGCTTTTCGCCTCTACGCACCTGGAAACTGCATCTGTGTCTTACGACCATCTGACGGTAGAGGAACAGCTCACGCAGTTGTGCAAGCGACTCGCTAAGAGGCTCGTACATAACGGCTTTATCGTAATTCCTCATGGCGTATTCAGCAATCATCGAGGCATCGGCACGGTCAGACTTCAATCGTCTGAGACCTGATGCGTCTTTGATGCTCTTGGCGTTCTCAAGCCACATGTCGTAGCCTTTGCCGTAGAGGAAGTTGCACAGTCCCTTGCTGTAGTCGCCCGTATTCTCGCCACAGAAGAGCCACAAGGATGAATCGATGCCACAGGAATTCTGATCAACCCACTTGACAAGCTGCCTATAGCCAGACACGGTTGTCTTGAACTCGTTGAACACTCTAGCGGCAGTTTCTGCCAGTCCGTCTGCCAAAATGATAGCCACATCAACTTTTTCTTTCGAAAAATCAACTCCGATAAATAAATTCTTCATACCTTTGTACTATTATTATTGTGTAGGATTGGTCAATAGTTGTATGGACTAACACTCTAACAAGGCTCAGAGCCGATAACTTTCTATCTGGTCTTTGCAACTATGTCGATGAGGTCCGAAACAGATCTTAGTCTTCAGACTGGTGAAATCCTTGGTTTACCTCTTCGACAGACCGATTCTACCTTTTTACAACAAAGGTACGAAACTGTCTTCAGCAATCATACTTTTACCTTGATTATTTTGGAGTTTATGCGACTGCGTCGCATTCTTCTGCAAACTTAGAGATAAATCCGTGTTCGGGAAAAAACTCAGTGGTGATACGAACACGGATTTAACGGTTTCAACGGATTCGTAATAACTTTTCCATTTCCTGGTTGTTTAACTTTACGAAATATAAAATAGCTTATTACACGTAGAAAGGCTTAGTTGCGAATTTGAGGTTTAAGAAGAATTTATCCTACCACCGCCACCGATTTCTATAATGTGCCAATCCGCTGATATTTCACTCGCTGTCGTCTCCAAGTGTAGATGCAATGGAGGGTGCCGTCGCTTCCAACTATCATGGATGGGTAGGAATACTGGCTGATGGGGGAGGATTCGAGAGAGAGTTGGGGAGCCCAGTGGATGCCATCGGGGGATGTCGCCACCCAGAGAGGGTTGCGGAGCGGCTTGTTGCGGTCGGCTTCGGTCTTCTTTTTCCAATCTACGCAACCGAAAGGATTATAGATTATAGCGAAGGATCCGTCAGGGAGAGTGACGGCATCTATGCCGGAATTATTGTTGGGTAAATCCTTGACAAACTCCATCTCAGACCATGTCAGTCCGCCATCATCACTCCAGGAGGTGGCTACACGCGCATTCTTTTTCTGTGCGGGATGCTTCGGAGGCGCAGTGCGAGCAAGCAACTGCAGTCTGCCATCGCGATGAATGAGCACGGTGGGCTGGATGGTGCGGAAGAGATTATTATTTTGTGGCACCTGTGGGGTAATCGTCCAGCTTCGTCCTTCGTCTTCCGAAATCTCCATATAGCATCTCCATTGCCCTGGCTTTACCTTGGATGCAAAGGCAGTCTCCTTACTTGTGGGCGCTATGATGCGTGACGTCGTTAGCACTGTGCCATTCTTGCAGCGGAATCCTTTAGGCAGGAAAATAGGTTGATTCTTTATTGCGCCGAGCAGAGAGTCGGGACATACTCCGGCAACGGCAGGGATGGAGTCGCGCTGTGATGACCATGTGTAGCCATTGTCTGTGCTTCTCATCTGATAACCAGTCCAGTCGCGCACGTCTTTACCTATCTTATAATGCAGCAGAAGGTCGCCATCAGGTATCTGGAAGAGCACTGGATTATAGCACGCTTTGCGGAGAGAATCGCTCATTATGCCGTCAGCCACTTTCACAGGAGCCGACCATTTAGTCTCATAGACGTTGCCATGCTTGGCATCGCGCTTGATAAGTCGCTTGCGCTGGGTGTAGATGCAGACGTCAGGACAACTCTCATAGGAGCCACCGAAGTAAGCCGCCAGTAGGTCGCCATTGGTCAGTTCGGCAATGGTACAGGCGTGGCAGGAAGGAAACTCAGCCTTCTCATACAGGAATTCATTGGCTTTCACCTGCATATCACTGCCTTTCTGCTTGTCGGCAGGAACGGAGGAGAGAGGCAAAGACTCATCGAAGACGTAGTGACCAGAGCCGAGAGTGAGGACCTTGTGGGGCATCTGAACTTCAGCCACTGTGTTGCAAGGGATGGAAATTTCCCAATGCAGGCGGTCGAGCGTCTTTTGCCATGATGATTTTATTATGCCGTAAGGGCATTCATACGAAGCAGTAGCCTGACTGAGTTCTTCCAATTCAAATCGAGGAGCGAGGCGAATGCGCTTATATCCCGCTTCGGCAGGCGCTATGCCGCCAAGGTCGCGGAACATCCACGGGATGAGATCGCCGAGCAACATGACGTGATTGCCGGAGTTCATCGCAGGATTAGCGGTGTCGCCATTCCATAGCTCCCAGATGGTAGTAGCCCCTTGTTCAGCCATATAGCCCCATGAAGGGAAGTCCTTACGCGATGCTATGAGGTAAGCCACGTCGGTGCGGTGTCGTCGGGAAAGTTCAGTCAGAAGCCATTGCACGCCTATCACTCCGCAGCACAGGTGTCCATTGGCAGGATTGAGCATTAGTCTGGAGAGAATCTGATTGGTGATGACCTCCTCATATTGCTCAGGCACTATGCCAAAAGCGAGAGGTAGCAGATTAGCAGTCAGGGAATTATTGGCATAATAGATGCTGTCAGGATAGAGCATGTGCTGTGGGGCGCAGTCAGGAGCATAGAGAGTGACAGCCGAAGTGCCGGGCTTCACCACGAGGAAATGATCGTTTATCGCTTTGCGCAGTTTGCTTCTCACGCTATTATATAATAATGTGTCAGCGGCAAGGACATTCCTTGACATTCCGCGACGCTCCATTTCCATGCCGTCAGTTGCCGTTTTCTCCATGAGAATAGAGGCAAACGACTTCATGATATTTGCCAGATGAAACATATATGCGGAGCCTATCAGCATGCCGTCCGTCTTTCTTCCCGGGTCCTGAGAATGGATGAGGGAAGGTGATTCCGGAGTGACGCACCAGTCGCCGTATTTGTCAGCCTTCACGAGTCCGGTCTTGCTGTCGCGTTTGTCCTCCCAGATGTGGGAAAACCACTTCATCATCTGAGGATAATAAGCCTCTATCGCCCTGGTGTCGCCATACTGACGATAGAGCATTTCAGCCGCTGTGATGATGACAGCAGGCCATGTGACGTTGTCGGAATAGTAATTCCAGTAGGCAGGCGCCACATCAGGAATACATCCGTCAGAGCGCTGAGCCTCAGTGATATCCTTTATCCATTTGAGGTAGAGCGCACCATTGTCGAGGAGGAAGCTCTCTCCCCAGCATCCCATAGTGCGGTCGCCGAGCCACGGTTGGCGTTCATCCCTCTGCGGACAGTCGATAGGCATTCCCTTATAATTGGACAATATTCCCCAATAAGCATTCTGCATCAGCCTGTTGAGCGTCATATTGCCACAAGAGAACTGGCCCTTTCTCGCCATATCATCGCTCACCACTTCGCCTATCACATCATCGGCAGAGAGCTGGGGGCATGACTTTCCTATGACGGAGACCTCGATATATCTGCCTCCGTGGGTGGTAAAGCGTGGAGCCCACCATGAGTCGGTCTTGCCATCGGCAATGTAATAGTCGGTCGATTGAGCGTGGCGTAGGTTTGCCGTGTAGAGCGACCCGTCAGCATTGAGGCGCTCAGCGTAGCGTATGCGTAGAGTGTCGCCCTTGCTCAGACGGCAGGCGGCAGTGTTTATCCTCGTCCATCCAGCATAATTCTGCCCGAAATCCATCACTATGGCGTTGCCGATGGTCGATGAATGCTTCACTCTGAGAGTGTCTAATATGCGCATTGGCGGAGTAAGATTACCAATGAGAGAGCCAGAAGGGATGGCAGAGCGCTGTGCTAACTGCCAGGAAGAATCATCAAAATCGGGAGAGGTCCATGCTTCCGCTGAGCCGCCAAACTGCTTTCGGGCATCATATATCTCGCCATCGTATTCATTTGCCGAGCGGATAGCGCCGTCGGCATTCAGTCGCCATAGTTTATCGTCGGTGGCGATGGTCTCCGTCTTGCCGTCAGAATACTCTATGATGATGTTAGCACGCAGACAAGGATAACCGAAATTGGTTATCTTATGCTTCTTCTTGTTTTGCTGCATGGTGTAGAAACGTCCGTTGCTCACAGTCACGGCGATGCAATGCTTGCTGCGGTCATTCAGCAAGAGGGGCGTGATGTCGAAAGTATTGTAGATGATGCTCTTGCGATAGTCGGTAGGGGCAGGAGTCATTACGATGTCGCCGAGGCGCGAGAGGTCATTTTTTGTGCCTTTGGAGATGAGGCTTCCGTCGATGTATGCCTCGTAGAGTCCCAGTCCGCAGATATGCAGCGTGGCGCGTTTCACCTCCGAAGCCAGAGGGAAGGTGCGGCGGAAATAGCGTGCGGAGAGTCTGGAATGCTCGTCCTCACGGTCCCAAGGATTGGCATGCTCCATTCCGATCCAGTAGCCTTTCCATCTGTATTCGTGCATGAGTCCCATGCTCCACGAAGAGGGTGCGCTCCATTCAGTCCATGCTTTTTTCGTCTTCTTGCCGTCGATGGAAGAAGAATAGGAATATTCAGCCCTCACCTTCCACCAATATTTGGCATTCGGAGAGAGTTTCTTGCCACAGAATGGAATCCACTGGGACTGATCGGAGACCGTGGTATGGTCCCAGATATCGCCTTTATCTTGTGATAACAACAGTTCGGAAGAGGCAACGAGGATGTGGTATTGCGTCTGGCAGACGCGGAATAATCCATCGTCAGCCATGAGTCTCCATCCTAATGACGGTGCTTTCACGTCAATGCCGAGGGGAGAGTCCTGCCTGCCTTCGATGCTTAGATTTGTCACTCTTACTGTGGCTGAGAGGTATAGGGACAGGATGGTTAGGATTAGGGTAGTCAGTAGTTTGTGCATGTAATGGGGGTAGTTGGTAGTCAGTAATGGGGAATGGGGAAAAATCCGCCGGTAACGCGGCGGACATAGTGGCGAACTATGTGGGAACCGCTGGTCGAATAAAATATCAATAGAGAAAAACAAACAAATATTTTTTTCTATTTTTCTCTATTGATATTTTATAATCTCCTCGCTTACAAAGCGAAGACGATAGGGATGGCGACCTTGGTGCGGCATATCTTACCATGATCTTTGCCAGGCTTCCAGTTTGGCATTAGGCGAGCTACGCGCAGTGCTTCATTGTCGAGAAGGCGATGCACGGATTGCTCTACCTTGAGTTCGCTCAGCGAACCGTCAGTATTGACGATGAAACTAATCATCACTTTACCCTCTATCTTATTGCGAAGAGCCGTAGGAGGGTATTTCAGATTGTCGGTGAGCCACTTCACGAACTCCACCATACCGCCTGGATACTGAGGCAGTTCCTGTACTATGCGCAGTGTCTCCGGGTCGTCATCATTGATATTGATAGGAGGCTCCTTCTCAGTCAGTTCCTCGTCAGGCTTAGGCGGCTCGAATTTTATCTTGTCGATAATCTCTGGTGGTGCTTCCGTGACTTTGTCCACCTTGTGTAGCTTCTCCGCCTTTTTCTCTACCTTACGCAACTTTTTCTTCTCTTCCGCAGAGATAAGGTCGCGGTCGTCCTTAGGCTTGATGTTGAGATCCATGTCGATCTCATCATCAAGGCTGATGGAGGCGATGTAGTTTGCCACCACCCTGACCTCAAGGACGAGGAAGAAAACAATGACCATAATGACAATTCCAGCGAGGAACATCCAAGGGCGCCAGTGCTCAAGGTCTGCTTTATGTGATTTCTTTATTTCCATGACAATGATAGTTCCGGCTTAATGCCAGAGCAATGGAATTGACACAATAAAACGATGATTTTCTCGTTTGATAAACAAATTCCAGTGCAAATTTAGTAATGATATTGGAAAAAAGTGGTATCTTTGCCCATAATTTTGTATAATAATAATGAAAAAAACTCTAATTCTTCTCTTTTTCGCCATTATGTGGCAATATATGAGGGCTCAAGAGTCGCAGACGGTGTATAATTTTCTGCGTCTTCCCGTCAGTTCTCACGCCGCCGCTTTGGGAGGGGAGAATGTCTCATTGATAGAAGATGACGTCACACTGATGCACCATAATCCGGCACTTCTCCAGAATGTGTCAGACAGGAGCGTATCGCTCGGCTATATGAACTATATGAGCGGAGTGAGCGATTATTCTGCCAGTTATGCCTCTCTTACGGGCGACAAGGCGGTGGTCGGCGTCTCAGCGCAATATCTCGACTATGGCACTATGAAGCATACGGATGCTGAAGGCAATGTGATGGGTGACTTCAAGGCGTCTGACTTCTCGCTGAATGCCACGCTTTCCTACGCTCTTTCGGCGCGCTTGGCAGGCGGAGTGACGGCACGCTTCATCTATTCTTCTATCGGTGACTACCACAGTACGGCGGCAGCTATCGACCTCGGACTCAATTATTACGATGAGGAAAAAGATTTCTCGGCTTCGATAGTGGCGAAAAATCTTGGCGGACAGCTATCAGCCTATAATGAAGAATACGAGAAAATGCCTGCCGACCTCAAAGTGGGATTGAGCAAAAGGATTATCGGAACAGCATTCAGAGTGAGCCTCACAGCGGCAGATCTCACGCACTGGGACTACTCGCTGCTGCGCCATTTCACGGTGGGAGCCGACTTATTGCTTACTAATCAGATATATGTCGCCGCAGGATATAATTTCCGTCGCGCTCATCAGATGTCAATTCTATCGCCCGATGATGCCTTTGACGATAAGGAAAGCAGCCACGGAGCCGGACTGTCATTAGGCGCAGGCCTCAGTATCGACCGCTTCTGCCTTCATGTCTCTTATGCAAAATACCATGCCAGTTCCTCCAGTCTGATGGTGAACCTGGGCTTTAACCTATAAGGGCAGTTCTAAAAATTAACTGATTGATATTTAGTAAATAATGCTGATTT
>SAMEA104315429__coassemble_1366_pt1 | contig 12003 bp, 7 predicted proteins | sample SAMEA104315429__metabat2_high_PE_009 | metagenome-assembled genome bin SAMEA104315429 (sample SAMEA104315429) | gut metagenome | biome: Monkey gut; feature: monkey-associated habitat; material: faeces | place: China | collected 2013
TCTTTTTTCTACAAACTCTTACATTCTATCACTCGAAATGTCGGATGAACCAAAAAAGATCGTACTAATGACCGATTTGGGTTTGAACATAGTCATTCTGTTTGATTGATGGTGTAAAGATACGAAAAATACTCCAGATAACGGCATAAATCGAAGATTATTATCGTGAAATATAAACATTTTAAACAGGCCTTACTTTTTAAAGTGGACTCAGTTATGATTACTTGCTTATAATTCTCAAATGAGTAAAGTGTCAAGAGCATAAAACTACAAATTATCTCATTGGCATCATTTGATACATATCAAGAAAGAGTGTTTGTTAACGCACACAATGGAAAAATCTTTTGTTTTTTATCAGATAGATATTACTTTTGCAATCGCAAACGGGATAATAAACAAGAAGAGTCAATCTAAAGACTTAACTTGGCAATTAAGGTAATTAGAAAGCAAAGAAGGTTATAGACAAGGTGTTCCAATCTCAATGAAAACAGATAGACTACTTAGAAAAAGTCTAACTATCGCTTAATAAATGAGTGCAACTGCGTGGCTTCGGCAATGCGTTGCACTTTTTTGTTGGTGTCCAACGGTAAAAGCCGTTGGCACAGTGGCGGGCACTTGGAATTATAAATGCGGTAGGCACAGTGGCGGACGCTTAGTATTGTCCGTTTGTGAGGCGGATTATAATAGGACGGAAACAATGGGGCTGATTTGTTTTCTTGTATGTTTCACCCTGTATTCTCGTCCACACCAAGTCCGAAGAGGGCGAAATCTCCTTTGAGTGGATCATCATTCCAAATCTCAAGCATTCGGTCTGTGAGACGTCGAGCCGATGACATAGAAGCCGTCTTGGAAGAAATAAGACCGAGACGCATGGCTTCCTGCAAGACGTGTGTGTCAAGTGGCATGATAAGCGTGCGGCGGTCGATTAAGTCGCTCCAAAGACCAAGGTCAACAGGAGAGTCGGTTCTTACCATCCAGCGCAAAAACATACAGATACGCTTACATGAAGATGTGGCATTTTTCGGAATGACACCTGTGCTATTATGATCAGCAAACCATTTGGTAATTGCCTTTATAATGTCAATCGCCCTTTGCGAACCTACAGATTCTACGAATCCACGCATACTGCCGTATTCCGACACCATATCAGTCAAAGCATGAAGAAAATGATTCATCATGTCACAAGTGTAGAGTCGATAGAAGCATTGCGTTGTAGGCGGAATGGAACGCTCGAAATCATGACTTACAAGCCATTGACTTATTTTTCCATCAGCACTATCAAGGATATACTGAATCTTTGGTAGAAACTGTTTACGGCTGCCATAACTTAGAGAAGAAGCAATAAAAGCAAGGAGTTCCTTGTCATAAGAACTCTCCACTTGGTGCATGAACCAACTGGGATCTCCGACAAGGAACTCTTTATTTTCATACTTAAATGCCAACTGCCTTAACAATTCAGCATTATCATTGTAGTTTTGCATATCTTTAAAAATCTGTCGGCAATCAAAATCTAATCACCGAAAGAATATTATTAGGGTGGCTCTATAAAGAACCACAATACGATTAAAGGATTGACTTCACAGTCTCAATCATGCCCTTAGAAGCGATATCGTTGAGGAAGCCCTCTACCATATCTGTAAGTCCAGGGATTGTGTTGAGATCGCCGTGCTCACCCCAAATCCAATCAGCAGCGAGAACTCCCTCAGCAACCTTGCGTGTATCGCCAGTTGCCCAAAGCTGTGTGAGGAGATCCATAATCTTCTGATCGTCATTAGGCTGTATAGGAGCACCGTCAGCACGTGTACCACCCTTATAGTAGGTGATGATTGCAGCGAGTCCAAGTACAAGACCCTTAGGAAGTTCGCCCTTACGCTCAAGGTAAACCTTTACTCCTGGCAGATCGCGAGCCTGGAACTTAGGGAATGAGTTGAGCATGATAGAAGTAACCTGATGGTCAACGTATGGATTGTCGAAGCGCTCGAGCACGTCAGCAGCAAACTTCTGGAGCTCTTCCATAGGGAGGTTGAGAGTCTGCATGAGTTCGTCGTACTGTACCTTCTTGATGTAAGGTCCAACAACAGGATCGTGGAGAGCATCGCGCACGATATTGATGCCAGAGAGATAAGCCACAGGAGAGAGAACAGTGTGAGGACCATTGAGGAGAGTTACCTTACGCTCATGGTATGGAGCCTCAGACTCAGCGATGAGAACGTGGAGACCAGCCTGATCAGCAGGGAATTCCTTACGCAGTTCTTCGCAAGTCATGTTTTCTGCCTTTTCGATTACCCAGAGGTGGAAGATTTCAGCCTGTACGACGAGATTGTCCTTATAACCGATCTTATTCTGGATTTCTGCGATATCCTTACGTGGGAAGCCAGGTACGATGCGGTCAACGAGAGTAGCGCATACATAGTTGTACTTCTCAAACCACTCAGAGAAAGCCTGTGCCTTTTCGCCAAAGTCAGGAGTCCAAAGTTCGATATACTTGCGGATGCAGTCCTTGAGGTGATGTCCATTGAGGAAGATGAGCTCACAAGGCATGATGATAAGGCCCTTAGTAGGATCACCGTCAAATGCGTTGAAACGATTCCATAGGAACTGTGTGAGTTTACCAGGGTAAGAAGTAGCAGGAGCATCAGAGAGTTTGCATGAAGGGTCGAAAGCGATACCAGCCTCAGTAGTGTTTGAGATAACGAAACGAATCTCTGGCTGTTCTGCGAGAGCCTGATAAGCATAATGCTGAGAGTAAGGGTCGATCGCACGTGAGATAACGTCGATGCGGTCGAGCTGATTTACAGGTTCACCATTGAGACGACCCTGAAGATTAACGTGGTAGAGACAGTCCTGACCATTGAGCCAAGAAACCATACCCTTGTCGATAGGCTGAACTACGACTACAGAACCATTGAAATTGGTCTTAGCGTCCATGTTCCATACAATCCAGTCAACGAAAGCGCGAAGGAAGTTACCTTCACCAAACTGGACAATTTTTTCAGGCATTACACTCTTAGGTGCAGTGCGCTTGCTTAATGCAGGTAGTTTTGTCATTTTGTTAGTTATGTTAAGTATTTAATTTGTTGGTTAAGTCAGGTACTTGAAAATCAGTCTTTATTCACCGACAAGACTAAATTTTTGCAAAGGTAATAAAAAGGAATGAAAAGACCTTGCCTTCAACGAAATATTTTTATAATATTTTGGTTAAATGCTTTTCAAATGGTCTTTTCAGCAGTAAATAAGGTCTTTTTTCTAAAGAGCGCCTTTGGTGGAAGGCAACTGAAAGTGGTAGATATCACGCTTCACTGCCATTCTGATAGCACGAGCGAATGCCTTGAATATACCTTCTATCTTATGGTGCTCGTTAGTTCCTTCTGCCTTGATATTGAGATTCATTTTGGAAGCATCGCTGACACTTTTGAAGAAATGGAAGAACATTTCGGTAGGCATCTCTCCGATTTTCTCACGATGGAAGTCTGCGTCCCATACGAGCCAAGGGCGTCCACCGAAATCGAGAGCCACCTGGCAAAGGCAGTCGTCCATAGGCAGAGTATAGCCGTAACGCTCTATTCCTCGCTTGTCGCCAAGAGCCTTGAGAATACATTCGCCCAGCACTATGCCTGTATCTTCGATGGAATGATGCTCATCTACATAGAGGTCGCCATTACAACGCACATAGAGGTCCATCATTCCATGACGACCTATCTGCTCAAGCATGTGGTCGAAGAATCCGAGTCCAGTCATGATGTCGCATTTTCCTGTTCCGTCAAGGTTTAATCTCACGGTAATGTCCGTCTCATGTGTAGTGCGATTGATTTCTGCAGTACGTTCTCCTGCAAATAGTATTTCAGCTATCTTGTCCCATGTAATGCTGTCACGTCCGATTATCAGAGCCTTACAGCCAAGGTTTTGTGCCAACTGGGCATCGCTCTCACGATCACCTATCACATACGAGCCAGCGAGGTCGTACTCGGGATTGTCGATATACTCTGTCAGCATTCCTGTGCCAGGTTTGCGGCAAGGATGGTTGTCTTGAGGAAAATGGCGGTCTATAAACTGTTTATCAAATTCTATACCTTCGCCTTTCAATGTCTGAAGAATAAAGTTATGAACAGGCCAGAATGTGTCTTCCGGGAAAGAATCTGTGCCAAGTCCATCCTGATTGCTGACCATTGCAAATTCGAAATCGAGATTCTTACGTATAAAACTAAGATTTCTGAATACGCCTTCTACGAATACAAGTTTCTCAAATGAGTCTATCTGCTCGTCCGCAGGCTCACGTATCAGTGTGCCATCACGGTCGATGAACAATACCTTTTTCATATTATAAGTGTTTGTGTTATTGTGCTTTGTTTTCCTTCGGTTTCTCATGTTCTGTGATAGAGCCATAGAGATAGAGCAAGGAAATATTTGGAATTATACTGATGAGCGTAACAATAGCAAAAGTAATGCTGCACACGATGAACATCAGCCACATTCCTGAAGTTGGGATGAAAGCCTCGTCATTATGTATCAATATAGACGTAATGCTGTCTGTGAACGCATTCTCACAGACCACCATTGGAATACTCGGGATGATGCAGAGCAATATAGTGATAAATTCAGAAAGGAGTGTGACTGTGAAAATCTTTCCCTTATGACGGAAACCTATCTTCAGATTGCTTTTGAAAGAGGCCTTTCTTTGCGCTATTCGCTTATTCTTCACTGTCATTGCAGAATGGTACAATGGATAAATCAGCATTGTGGCAAAGAAGGCAATGGCAAAGAAGGCAATGATAATGCCCAGAGAAACGAATCCCTGTCGAGTCATAGAGGGCTGTGAAACGATTAGATTGTACAGACCTTCACGTACTCCCACAAACGGGCAAACAAGTATGTAAACCCAAATGTAGTAGGGAAGAGTAATGAGAGCAATGGCTATGAGTTCGATAATGCGTTCCTTTAGCGTAAGAGTGATAACCTCTTTAGCCTCAACGTCTTCTCCTTCATTAATTCTGTCTTCTATCTCTTTGCGTTCCACAGCTGCCTGAGTCCTGCGGAAAAAGATAAAGAGACGGGATGTAAACAACTGATATAAAATACATGAAAGCATCCAAAGTAAGAACACAGTCAAGGCATCCTGCATCTCAAGACCTCCTGTTACCAATGTCTTGACAGAGGCTCCGACCTTACACCATTCATAAATGACGTAAACACAAGCAAAGAGCAACGCCCATGGACCCATCACTTTCGTGGTGAGCCATGGACGATGTATTATGTATCCTATTCCTTTGTGGATGCAATCCATCTTGCCCCTTACGGAATAAATCGTTTCTATTTTCATAAGCAGATGATCAATAATAATATGGTGGACTATGAAGCAATGCCACCGTGAATGATCTATTTGGTTCGTGGGCTGTTAAAACTCACACGTCTGAAGAAACGGACTGCACCGTCAGCAGATACGATCCAATGATACAATCCGTTTCTCTCAATGTATGATGATTTGCCGATTATTTGCGCAATTCAGCAAGAGAAGCCTCTATAGCGGCAATCTTGTCGAGAGAGTCCTGCTCCTTCTTGCGTTCCAAAGCAACGACCTCAGGTTTCGCATTCTGCACGAAGCGCTCGTTGCCAAGCTTCTTACGTACACCAACAAGGAAGCCTTGGAGGTGCTTCAACTGAGCTTCGAGTTTATCTATTTCAGCATCCACATCGATAAGGTTGCCCAATGGCACAGCATACTCTGATGTACCCACCATGAATGCACTTGCATCAGCGCTCTTCTCAGCTACCACTTCGATGCTTTCGAGGTTAGCCATCTTGCAGACTACGCTATCGTAAGCCTCGAACGTATTAGCGCCAACGGCTTTAAGTTCAAGTACTTCCTTGGGAGCGATATTCTTCTGATTACGCACTGTGCGTACTCCAGCCACGATGTTCTTCACTGTCTCGATGTCATTGATGAGAGTCTCTTCGGCAGGTGTGAGTTCGTCGAACTTCACAGTGCTCACCATGATGCTCTCGCCATCCTTGCGCTCATAGATATGCTGCCAGATTTCTTCAGTGATGAATGGCATGAACGGATGGATGATACGCATGAGATAATCGAAGAATCGGAGCGTAGCATCGTAAGTCTGCTTATCGATAGGTTTCTGATAGCCAGGCTTAATCATCTCAAGATACCAGCCTGAGAATTCGTCAGTGAAGAGCTTGAACGCAGTCATCAGCGCTTCGTTGAGGCGGTATTTGCTGTAGAGATCATTGATTTCTGCATAAGCGGCTTTCATCTTCGCCTCAAACCAGTCGATGGCTATCTTGCTTGCCTTAGGTTGCTCAATTTCTGCAGTCTCCCATCCGCTTACAAGGCGGAAGGCGTTCCATATCTTGTTGCAGAATCCCAAACCCTGCTGACAGAGAGATTCGTCGAAGAGAATATCATTACCTGCTGGTGCAGAAAGCATCATACCCATGCGCACTCCGTCTGCACCATACTTGGCAATAAGGTCAAGTGGGTCAGGAGAGTTACCGAGTGACTTACTCATCTTGCGTCCGAGCTTATCACGCACAATACCAGTGAAATATACATTGCGGAAAGGAATTTCCTTCATGTATTCGCCTCCTGCCATAATCATACGTGCCACCCAGAAGAAGATGATGTCTGGACCTGTTACGAGGTCGGAAGTAGGGTAGTAATACTTTATCTCTTCATTGCCAGGATTGTTGATTCCATCAAACAATGAGATTGGCCACAACCATGATGAGAACCATGTGTCGAGGGCGTCCTCGTCACGATGGAGCTGTTCCATAGTGATGGAAGGGTCGATGGCTTTTGCCTTTGCAAGAGCATCTTCCTCAGTGAGAGCTACTACGAAGCGCTCTTCTCCATCTGCTGTCTCTGGAAGGAAATAAGCAGGAATGCGGTGTCCCCACCACAACTGGCGAGAGATACACCAGTCCTGAATATTCTCAAGCCAGTTCTTGTATGTAGTGACGTATTTGTTAGGATAGAACTTCAGTTCACCATTGAGTACAGGTGGAAGAGCGATGTCTGCCATGTGCTGCATGGAGAGGAACCACTGCTTGCAGAGACGTGGCTCTACAGCTGTGTCCTGATTACGCTCAGAGTAGCCCACCTTATTATCATAATCCTCTATGTGATCCATCAGACCAGCCTTTTCGAGGTCGATAGCTATCTGTGAGCGGCATTCCATGCGGTCCATGCCAACGTACATTGTAGCGGTGTCGCTGATTGTAGCGTCAGGATTGAAGATGTCTATAGTCTCCAGGTTATGAGTCTTGCCGAGCATATAGTCGTTAGCATCATGGGCTGGAGTGACTTTCAGACAACCAGTACCAAACTCGATATCTACATATCGGTCTTCGATGACAGGTATTACGCGACCAACCAGAGGCACGATGACCTTATGACCGCGGAGCCAATGATTCTTTGGATCTTTAGGGTTGATACACATTGCTGTATCGCCCATAATGGTCTCAGGGCGAGTAGTAGCGACGATGGCATAGTAGCCCTTGTCATCCTTATGGAACACTTCGCCTTCTTCGCCTGTCAAAACCACAGGGTTGACATCTGCGTCTGCCACGTAATACTTGAGATGATAAAGCTTTGACTTCTCCTCACGATAGATTACCTCCTCAGTAGAGAGTACTGTCTGAGCCTTAGGGTCCCAGTTTACCATGCGGAGTCCGCGATAAATCAGTCCCTTGTCATAGAGATCTACAAACACCTTGAGCACAGACTCAGAGCGCTTCTCGTCCATAGTGAAAGCGGTACGGTCCCAATCGCAAGAGGCACCGAGTTTGCGGAGCTGCTTGAGAATAATGCCTCCATGCTCTTCGGTCCATTCCCAAGCGTGCTTGAGGAACTGCTCACGAGTAAGGTCGCGCTTCTTGATGCCCTGCTGTGCAAGCTTGTTGACCACTTTTGCCTCTGTAGCGATAGAAGCGTGGTCGGTTCCTGGCACCCAGCAGGCATTTTTTCCGTCAAGACGAGCCTTGCGCACAAGGATGTCCTGGATGGTGTTGTTGAGCATGTGACCCATGTGGAGCACGCCTGTCACATTTGGTGGAGGGATTACTATAGTGTATGGTTCACGTCCATCTGGTTTACTGCTGAACAATTTGTTGTCCATCCAGTATTGATACCATTTTGCTTCCACTTTCTGTGGAGCGTATTTACTTGCTAATTCCATTGATATGTTTGATTTATATTTTCTTTTATAAGTAAAATTCCGTGCAAAGGTACAAAAAAACTTTCTATTTTAGAATAATAAGCATCTTTTTTTAGAAACTATTATATCAGAAACATGCCTTTTTCTAAATAAATATTAAAAGCAAGTGTTACAGTTCGTTATTTTACTTATTTTTTACTAATTTTGCACCTTAATTATATAAATGCACAAGGTAGCTTTGTTCTGCATCAGCAAAAACGAAGACAAGTGAAAGTGCATTTCGGATAATGAAGAATCAAAATAATAATACAATAAATCTAAAGAAAACAAATGTTTGAAAATCTTAGTGACAGACTCGAACGCTCGTTTAAAATTCTGAAAGGTGAAGGCAAAATCACCGAAATCAACGTAGCCGAGACTCTCAAAGACGTTCGTCGCGCTCTTCTCGATGCCGACGTCAACTATAAAGTGGCAAAGACTTTCACCGACCAGGTCAAGAAAAAAGCACTGGGCATGAATGTGCTTACTGCCATCAAGCCTGGACAGCTGATGGTGAAACTGGTGCATGATGAACTTGCAGAACTCATGGGCGGCGAAGCAACCGACCTCAACCTTCAGCAGCGTCCTGCCATTATCCTTATGGCTGGTCTCAATGGTGCGGGTAAGACTACTATGTCAGGCAAACTTGCCTTGATGCTCAAGACAAAGAAAAACCGCAAGCCTCTGCTCGCTGCCTGTGATACTTTCCGTCCTGCTGCTATGGAGCAGTTGAGAGTGTTGGCAGAGCAAGTCGATGTGCCCATCTATCTCGAAGAAGGTGCTAAGGATCCTATCGCTGTGGCGAAGAATGCTATCCAGGAAGCTAAAGCCAAGGGATATGACACAGTAATCGTCGATACTGCGGGACGTCAGAGTATTGACGAAGAACTGATGCTCCAGATTGAGCAAATCAAGAAGGCTGTCAGCCCTGACGAGACTCTCCTCGTAGTTGATGCAATGACTGGTCAGGATGCGGTAAACACAGCAAAGGTGTTCAATGAGCGACTCGAGATTGACGGCGTAATCCTTACGAAGCTCGATGGCGACTCACGTGGTGGTGCCGCTCTCAGTATCCGTTCCGTTGTTACAAAACCTATCAAATTCATCGGTACAGGCGAGAAGATGGAAGCACTCGACGTATTCCATCCTGAACGTATGGCTGACCGAATCCTCGGCATGGGTGATGTTGTCTCCCTCGTAGAGCGCGCCCAGGAGCAGTTTGACATGGAAGAGGCAAAACGCCTGGAAAAGAAAATCAAGAAAAATCAGTTTGATTTCAATGACTTCCTTGGTCAGATTCAGCAGATCAAGAAGATGGGTAACATCAAGGATCTTGCAGCCATGATCCCTGGCGTAGGAAAAGCTATCAAGGACGTGGAAATCAGCGACGAACCTTTCAAGAATATTGAGGCTATCATCTACTCTATGACTCCAAAGGAGCGTCAGCATCCTGAAATCCTCAATCAGTCTCGCCGTATGCGTATCGCAAAGGGTTCTGGCACTGATATTCAGGAAGTCAACAAGCTCATCAAGCAGTTTGATCAGACACGAAAAATGATGAAGATGGTCAGCGGTATGGGCTCAAGCAAGATGGCGCAGATGGCGAACGCTATGAAGGCTATGCGTGGCGGTATGCCTAAGATGTAATCTTTACACGTGTTTTTTAAAAAATGTTGTTTTGTGGTTTGGTTGTTTTGTTATTTTGTTAAATTTACAAACAACCAGACAACAAAATCACAAAACAACAAAACCACAAACCCGCCACAGTGCCAACGGATTCTACCGTTGGATAACAAATGGCAAAACCACCAAATATACTATGGAATATCAACTTATCGACGGAAAAGCGACAGCAACAGCCATTAAGGCTGAGATTGCCGAAGAAGTGAAAAACATTATGGCAAACGGAGGTAAACAGCCCCACCTCGCAGCCATTCTCGTGGGGCATGATGGAGGTTCAGAGACCTATGTCAAAAATAAAGTGCTCGCTTGTGAAGCTTGTGGTTTTAAATCCACATTGGTGCGCTATGAAGCTGATGTTACAGAGGAAGAACTTCTCAACTGTGTAGAGAAATTCAACAACGACCCTGACATAGATGGATTTATCGTGCAGCTTCCTTTGCCTAAGCATATCGATGAGCAAAAAGTCATCGAAGCCATAGATTACCGTAAGGACGTGGACGGCTTCCATCCAGTCAACGTAGGACGTATGGCTATAGGATTGCCTTGCTTTATCTCTGCAACTCCTCTCGGCATCATAACCCTTCTCCAGCGTTACAACATAGAGACTTCTGGCAAGAAATGCGTTGTGCTCGGACGTTCAAACATCGTAGGCAAGCCAATGGCACAACTGATGATGCAGAAGCAGTATGGTGATTCCACTGTGACTGTTTGCCATTCACGTTCCAAGGACTTGAAAAAGGAATGCCAAGAGGCCGATATTATCATCGCTGCAATAGGACGTCCTGATTTCGTTACCGATGACATGGTGAAGAAGGGTGCTGTGATTATCGACGTCGGCACCACTCGTGTTCCTGACCCTACTCGCAAGAGCGGTTTCCGTCTCAATGGCGATGTAAAGTTTGATGAAGTAGCACCGCTTTGCTCTTATATCACTCCGGTACCTGGCGGAGTAGGTCCGATGACCATCTGCTCTCTTATGAAGAATACTCTTGCGGCAGGAAAGAAGGAGTATTACAAGTAGAAGATTTCCATGGTTGGTGATTGCAGGACTGACGTCGAACGGTAAATGCTGTTGGCGTGATGACTTTGGCTTATTTGGCTTGACAAACAACTAAGTTGTTTCCTTGTCAATGTAGTAAATGTTTGCCCCTTCAGAAACGAACTCTGAGCCGTTGAAATTTTACGGATAAGATTTCCTTGGGTTAACACGTAAAAGCTGCCAGAATCGCCTAAAAATGGCAAAATTCACTATTATATTATTTGTGGTGTGGATGTTCAGTTACAAGAAACAACCAAAACAAGAGGAAAAGGCTAAATACTAAGCCTCAGGCATGTCAGGATTCTCTAACTTCAGACTTGGCGTCGGAATCTAAATGGTAATGTTTTTAAAGACAGCGAGACGAGGTGTCACAAATTGTATTGACGTTAGGGTTGTTATTATTCTTTGTCCTACAAAGGTAATAAAAATAGTTGAATTGTGCAAGGGAAAAGAAGAAAAAGTCGCAGGTCGCATAGTTGCGCAACCTTTTACACACACACTATCCCTTATATACATTCTCTTAATAATAATATATATATTATATATATTATTATTACATCTAAGGATATTATCCCCACCCTGTCTAAAAGGTTGCGCAACTATGCGACCTGCGACCTTGAACACATTTTCACAACCGTTAAAGCCAAGAAAATTTTCCTCCGTGGCGACAACTTGAAAATATGTTAACGCAGTGCTTTTGAAGGAAGAAAAAGAGAGAAAATCGAGGGATATAATCGGCGCACGCGCGATAACTTGGTTATCACACTGCAATAACTAAGTTATTACCCTGCAATATCCATGCTTTCACCTCTCAATATCCATGCTTTTCGGGCGTTTTTTCGTGTGTTTTTAGCGAAAAAAGACCGTCTATTTTTCACTCGTTTTGCAATGCTTTGACGGTCAAGGTGTTGCAAAATCAGCGAGAATCGCGTATTTACGGGCAGATATTTTTTCGTGGATTTTAAATGTTAAGATATTGACATATTGTGCATGGTAATAAAATATCAATGGATAAAAATAGAATAAGGGTAGTTCTAAAAATTAATGAATTTGTGTGAAGGCCATGCCCTCAGATAT
>SAMEA104315429__coassemble_1712_pt1 | contig 10203 bp, 5 predicted proteins | sample SAMEA104315429__metabat2_high_PE_009 | metagenome-assembled genome bin SAMEA104315429 (sample SAMEA104315429) | gut metagenome | biome: Monkey gut; feature: monkey-associated habitat; material: faeces | place: China | collected 2013
GGCTGGAAGCCAATACCGAGCGCAGCGAGAGTAACCCGGGACGAAGTCTCGGGATATAAAGAATAACAAAAAAAGCTGTCTGGAAGACAGTACCAAAACATAAAAAAATGCGATGAGCATACACCGGCAAGGTACTGTCTTCCAGACAGCTCCCCTTTCTTTGTTTTAATCCCGAGACTTCGTCCCGGGTTACTCTCGCTACGCTCGGTATTGGCTTCCAGCCAAAGCTACCGACAACCGACAACCGACAACCGACAACCAATATCCGACAACCGATAACCGACAACCAATAACCACCAACCAATAACCACCAACCTATCATTATTTATTTTTATTTATTGATATTTTATTCCTCAACAAGGCAACCGAACAAGAGGCGCGGAACTGTCTAAAAATCAATACCTTGCAAAAGCATAGCTTTTACCTTATGAAAGCTATGCTTTTACGAGGTAATATCTATGCTATTGCAAGGTAATAACTATGTTATTGCAAAATGATTAGGTTGCTTGCCTGAATATTCAGGGCGAAGAACCTAACTTTTCTTCCCCCTTGGGGGGACAAGAGGGGGGCTTGGAGGCTCTATTATCAGCACTCCTTACCACTGCCAATCCTCAAGACGGAATGAAGATTCCACTTCATCCTCGATGGTATCCATGAGATTACAGAAGAAGTCGAGACCTGTCTGCTCTTCGAGGTAGTCGATGCTGCAGGTGTATTTCTGCAGATCCTCTGTTGTAGGATTTGCAGGGAGGTCCTCAGAGTGTGGCACATAGAAGCCGATAGCCTGGAGTTTGCCGTCCTTCTCCGCGAGGATTGCCATGTAATAGTATTGTGGCACCACGAGACCATTCTTTGACTTAGGATTTGTCTTGCCGTCTGCATCGGCAGTAGGATACAGTCCATCGTTGGCTTTCTGCTTGCCGGTCCAGTTCTTTATGAGCTTATTGATGGTACCGCCCTTGGCTACATACACCTTATCATATACGCCCTGCTGAGTGCTTCTGCCCCATTTCTGGATGAGAGCCTCAAGCTTTGCCCAGTATTTCTGATTGAAAGAGCCAATCTGCGGAGAGATATTGGAATAGAAGAAGGTCTGATCATTTGCCTCCTTGCAATATACGCGGTCCTCAGAAGCGCAGAGGTGACCCTTGTCGTAACCGTCACTCTTGTGGTCGTCTTCGGTTACCTCACCGAGCTTAGCAGGAATGATAGGATCCCATTTCCAATCTTTACCACGCTTTACGTTGTCCTGGGAGGTAGTGGAATCGAAAGAGAAAGCCACCCAAGAAGAATGTCTCATAGCAGCATTCCACTCGATAGCGAGGTTCATGATATGCTGTTTGTCATAGTCCACATAGTGTGCAGCGAAGTAGTTGGTGGTGTTGACGCGAGGAATCTCAAGCAGTTGAGCAGCCTCATCGTCGATGTCGCTGTTGGCGTTCTTGTTTTCGTTAGGACGCTCCTGCGTATCGCTTACCACGATATATTCCACTCCGACGTTGTTGCCCTCGATATACGCCACGCGCATCTTCATGAAGCGGAACACTTCCTTGTCATAATATCTTGCCCAGTAGCACTTTCCTGCAATGATATCAACGTTGGTCTGCCAGATAGTAGCGTCCTCGCTTGAAGGAAGCTTCATATCTTCGAGACTTGCAGAAGTGGTGGTATAGAAGTCATAGTAAGCGCCAGCAAACTGTGGTGCGGCACCTTCCGTCCTGCTGATGTAGAGAGGACGTGTGAATGGGTCTGGAATCAGAGTGCTATATCCATCCTGATAGCCTGTGAAACCCTTTAGGACGATGGTCTTTGAGCCTTCTGTGGTATTGGCGATATAGCCGTTTGGCTGGCTCTGGTCGTCGTCGCACGCGGTGAATGTCATTGCTGTCACCGCCATTGCGATATATAAGAATAATTTCTTCATTTTGGTATAGATGCTTTATTATAAAGTAAGGTGGAAAGAATTAAGCCTGGGTAACAGACTTTCTAAAACATTACTGCCTGACAATCGAGTGGCTGTCAGGCAGTATGTTGTTATAGATTTTATTCTTCAGTCTGTTCGTAAACCTTGAGGTTTTGGATTTCCCAAGAATGTGCACTGTTTTCAACACTCTTATACACGAATGCGATTACCACCTTCTTGTTTCCTATTACAGAAGAGAGGTCGATAATTCCAGAAGGAGCAAAGTTCCAGTCAGTGCCAGTAGGCCATCCAGGAATCTCAAGCTCAGTCCAGTCACAAGTCTTCACATCGCCTGTATAGTTGACAGAAACGAGGACCTTACATCTCTCCTTCATGAGCTGCTTAAGCTCTTCTTCTGTGTCGTAGCCAGCCATCTTATTCAAAGCATGGTCGAATGTCATTACAGGGTGCTTAGCCTTCAGGAAGTTGAATGCAGGAGTTACGAGCCAAGACTCTGACTTGAGAGTAGAGCCATTCTTGTAAGCAGAAGCCACCCATCCGTAGTTGTTGTTCTTCCATATATATGTGAGATCGCCTGTAAGCTCTGTGTTCTGAGCCTTGAGTCCGCCCTCGTCATTGATGAGAGAGTTGTCGAAGTGGGTGCTGATATTAGCAGAAATCTCATCGCCATCCTTCACGAAGATTGCGGTCTCCATGGTGTAGTTTGTAGCAGGAGCCCAAACGCCATTGCTTAGGCTGAATTCCTTAGCTGCCATAGCGTCCTTAGACTTAGCATAAACCACTACTGCCATTGACTCATCTACGAGGTAAGGGAACTTCTTGGCGAGATAGATAGGGAGTGCGTTAGCTGGGTCACCAACTGTAGCAGATCCGAGCTCCTCGTAATCCTTTGGAGAGAGAACAGCTACCTTCACGTCATCGTTGGTGTAAGCCTTCCATTCAGTGCCTACGAGTCTGTAGAGTACAGAAGCGTTAGGCTGAATGTCAGCACCTGCACGGAATGCTATCTTAGCCTTAGCTGGAGTAGCCTCAGCGATAGAGGTAATCATAGTGTTGAGGAACTTGCCAGAGCTCTGACCGAACGCATAGCCTGTTACTGTTACAGTCTTGCCTTTGAGGTCTGGGCTGACAGCGCCGGTGAGAGGGAATGAGATGCTGCCCTGAGCTGAAGTGCCGTCGATTGCTATATTATAATATGTAGCGCCCTTATCATTGGTAGTGATGCTGAGCTTACCGGTGTAGGTAACGTAAGCAGAGTAAGGAGCGGTAACGTAAGAAGTGAAGTCTGCCGCTGTGAGCTCCTGTGCTGCAGGCTGTGAAACCTTTGCTGTGCGCTCAAGCTTTGTAACCTTAGGAGAATCAAACTGCATGAGACCAGAGTAGAGTTTTGTCTTTCCATCCACTGCAACTACATCGCCTATCTCTACATCATAACCCTTGAAGTTGTAAACGAGCATCTTTCCAGTGCCATCAGAGATGAGGAATCCACGTGCATACTTAGCTATCACTACGCCTTCAGCCTTATGTTCGCCAGCAGCAGAAGTGGCGAGTACGCCGATTGGGGTAAGCATTGCGCCGCCCTTTTCGCAGATAGAGGTCATCATGATGTTAGCATACTTGGTATCCTTACCTGTAACACCGATGAGATAACCGTTGATGTCCACGTCCTTGCCATTGAGAGCAGGGTCAACGATGCCGGTCATAGGATATGAGATACTTCCCTTACCATTGACGCCTTCGATTTCTACATTATAATATGTAGCACCCTTACTGTTGGTAGTGATGCTGAGCTTACCGGTCACCTTAGCATACTTTACTACAGGGCTCTTCATCCAATCATTGAGAGCTGCAGCATCCATAGTCTGAGCCTTTGGATAGTTGAAGCTCTCGCTCTTGCCGGAACGTGTGATGGTAGATGTGTTAGGATACTGGAGGAGACCGCCATAAGAAGCGGTGGTACCAGTCACGATGACAGAGTCGCCCACTGAATAGTTAGGCACATTGTTAGGATATACGAGTACGCTGCCGGTGCCATCGCTTACGAGGATACCCTTAGCGTAAGTGCCTACTACCTCAGCCTTGATGGTGGATTCCACGCCAGCGCCATTGGCGATGACTTCAGAAATCTTGGTGTATGGATTTTCTTCCTCTACAGTTCCGCCACCGATAGATGGCTCTACCTCAGAGTAAGCATAGTTTACCACGCACATTGTGCCCTCTGCAGCGCCGCTCATGTTCTCCTTGAGGATTCCAGGAATGCGGTTGAGAGTCTGCGGAGTGAGGAAGCTTGCCTTCACCTTGTCGCCCCATACGCCTTCATAGTCGCTGCCAGAGAGCTGGTAGGATGAGATATTGGCGAAGTCAGCGAGATAAGAAGATGTTTTCTTAAACTTCTTGTATGTAACGGTGAATTTTGACTTCTGGTCGGCATTAGGATACTTTGCCATGAGGTAAGCAGGGATATAGTCTTCACCTGCAATATCGTCAGTGAAGTAATACTGCTTGCCTACTTGCTTGAGCATCTCGACATAAGTCTGATTTTCAGGGTCAAGTTCGAGAGCCTTGGCGATATTAGTGGCATTGGAAGCGATGGAACTATAGTCACTGTTTTCAAGAGTCATGGTAAGATTCTTGACATCAGTGATGTTAGCGTCCTGGTCTTCGAACTGCTTCATGTAGTCATCGTCACAGGCGGTGAGTACAGAGGCGATTGCCAGTGCTGAAAGAATTATCTTTTTGTTCATTGTATTATATCGGTTTAGAAGTTGACCTTAAGGCGAATGCTGTATGTTCTGCCAGTATGGATGAAGCAAGAGATATTATCAGCAGTAGCCTCAGTAAGTGAAGCAGATGAGAGAGTGTTAGGGTTCCATGCCTTCACGATGTAGTGATAGTTGAAGAGGTTGTTGACATTACCGCTGAGAGTAGCGTTGAGGTCAGCAATCTTGAATCGGTATGACGCGTTCATATCGAAGTGGCTTGCGGCAGGGATTTCCCAAGGAGCGAGCACATTGACAGCCTTTCCGAGAGAGAGGTTGTTTCCTGAGAATGAATAGTAAGCGTAGGCACGTCCGAGATAAGTCCAGTCTATACCAGCCTTGAGGTACTTGGAGAACTTCACCTGAGCGCCGAGAGCAGCAGTGGTCTGTGCCGAACCGCCGACCTTGATGCCATCGAGATTGATGGTAGCCCATGCGTGGTCGTCAGCCATTACGCCGCTTGCGATTTCGCCCTTTAATGTGAGAGGCTGGCCAGCGTCATTGTATGCGTAACCTGTAGCGTTGTTGTCCCACTCCCAGTTGCCTATTGAGAGCATACCATTGAGTGAAAGCCATGTGAGAGGCTCTGACTTGAGCTCAAGCTCTACGCCCATGTGACGTGCACCCACGCCTGTCATGTTCATATAGTAGTCTGTTTCCTGTCCGGTCTCCTTGTTAGTGATGGTTCCAGGCTTTGTCATTGCCTTGTCGCGCCAGAGAGTGTAATATACATTGAGGTTGGCAGTGAGCCATGCGCTCTTGAAACCGTAGCCTGCTTCTGCAGAGTATATCTTCTCGTTCTTGGCATCCGGGTTTGTCACATTGGATGTGGTGCTTGTCATGAATGCGCCGTAAGCGAACTTAGGAGCACGGCTGATGACGCCTACATTCACGAATACGTTGTGGTACTGGTTGATGTTGTAGTTTGCACCGCCCTTCACTGTGAAGCCCATGTAGTTGACAGTCTTTGAGCGAGCGTGGTCCTTGTCATAGTACAAGCGTCCGTAACGCCAGTAAGTGGTGTTGCTGAGCGAACCAGATACGAATGCAGCAATCTTGTTCTTGTTGTATTCTGCCTGGAAGAAGCCACCCTCCTGGATTACGTGAGAGTCATAGTCACGATACATGATGTCGCCCACGCCGAGCTTCTTATATACCCATGCCTGATTGCTGGCATTAGCATTGTTTGCAGGAAGCACGTCGCGACGGTCTGGGTCGAGGATATAGTCACCACCCATGAGGTCAACAATCTCATTCTTGTGAGTACCCTTATAAGCACGGAAGTCGATACCACCATAGAAATCGATGTCTTTGGTGAGCTTGGTGGTATATGTAGAGAGGAGTCCGTACCATGTATGGTAGTTGAGTGACTTTGTCATAGCAACCTTAGAGCCGTACTCTCCAGCCGCATTATTTGCCTTGATTGTAGCATAGTCGAATGTACCGTCAGCATTACGGTAAGTCATGTTGAGCGCTCCATAGTTTGCACCTCTGAGTGTCTTGAAGCTTACATCAGAGTAGTCAGCATCGTTTGCCTCGCCTGCATAGCCGTAACCACGTCCGATAGAGAGGTAAGCAGAGGTGGAGAGGTTTGACTTGCTGTTGATGAGCCACTGGTGGTTGAGGGAAATCTGTGGCTTGTGATATACGTTATAGTCCTCAGAGTACTGCTTGCCGTTGGCATCGAAACCATAAGTAGCATTGTAGCGATAGTTCTTCACGCCATATTTCTTCTCCACGAGTGACCAGTTGGCCAATGTGAGAGCAGAGCTGGAAGAGCGCTGGAAGTGCTTCTGAGGTGCACCGAAAGCGGTGAATGAGAGCTGGTGAGCATCATTGATGCGCTTTGCGATGTTTACGAAGTAGTTGTAGCCTTCATAGTTCAAGCCCTGCGCATTACCGTCACCCTGCACTTTAGCGCCGAGCACGGTGAAAGCCCATCCCTTCTTGCTCATGCCGGAAGATACGGTGAAGAGGGTCTTGCTCATGCCGTTGGAACCAATCTGGTAACTTGCAGCGCCACCACGCTTAGCCTCAAGGCCATTGGTGATGATGTTGATGGTACCACCTACAGATGGTGCAGAAACCTTAGAAGCACCAAGACCACGCTGTGTCTGCATGATACGTGTCACGTCTGAGAGTCCTGCCCAGTTGCTCCAGTAGAGGTTACCATTCTCCATGTCGTTCATAGGAACGCCATTGATCATAGTAGCCACGTTGGTGTTGTCAAAGCCGCGCATATAAATTTCGGAGTCACCATATCCGCCACCCTGCTTGTTGGCATGCACGCCAGGAGTAGATTTCAGCACTTCAGGGAATTCCTGGGTACCGAGTTTGTCTTCGATGACAGAGACGCCTATCTGTGATACAGCGACAGGTGTCTTTCTTGCGATAGCCATAGAGGAAGTCACTACGACGTCCTTGAGGTTTACGCTGTTTGGCTTCATGGTAATCTGTCCAAGGTTTACATTGCCGCTCTTGGCATTGACCTTGACAGACTGGTCATCATAGCCGATGTATTTCAGCGTAATGGCCTTACCTTTGGAAATCTTCAGTGAGAAGTTTCCATCCATGTCAGTTACTGTGCCAGCCTGAGTGCCTTCCTCAAACACAGAGGCGCCGATAAGAGGCTCCTGTGTCTCTGCGTCGATAATCTGTCCACGGACAACTGTCTGCGCCATCAGATTACCTGAGACGAAAAGCATAACCGCTGTAAGCAACGAGAGAATCAGATGCTTTTTCATACGATTCATTTTTTTAAGATTAATGAGAAAATATAAATTAAAATTGTTTTATTTCCATATTATTCGACAATAGACAAAAAGGCGGACAGGCCTTGTCATCTCTTATTTTTATTCATTACAGAGAACTGGATATGTTTGGAAATACATGCCAAAATATCAGGATATTATGCTTTGATTATATGGTCTAAGGTTTATTTTGGTGCAAATATAGCAATTTTATTTTAAATAAAAGTTAAGAAATTGTGATATTTTCATTAAATTTTTCTACATTTGCAATTTACAAGGCTTTTTGAGCCTTTTTCCCCACCTTTTTCAGAGAATAAACATATAATAATACATAAAAGAACTGAATCATGAAAAAACTGCTATTGGCTGTACTGACCATTGTGCTTTCACTGCCGACTTACGTCATTATCTATGCACAAAACGTCATGCCTGGACGCTTCGACGTATATGGAGTGGCATTCTATAATCAGGAAAACCTATTCGACACCATACACGACGAAGGAAAGAACGACATCGACTTCCTGCCTGACGGTTCTTACAACTGGAATTCCGAGAAATACACCAACAAACTGCATAACATGGCATACGCCCTGTCACGCATCGGAATGCACGAACTGCCGGGAGGATGCGCCATCATCGGACTTGCAGAGGTGGAGAACGACCGCGTGCTCAATGACCTTATCTCGCAGCCTGAACTGGCGGAGCGCGGATATAAATACATCCACGTGGAAGGTCCTGACCAGCGTGGCATCGACTGCGCACTGCTCTATCAGCCTACGCTATTCAAGGTAGAGACCGTCAATCTCTATCCTTACGTGCAGGAACAGGAGAAAGACTCCGCTTTCCATACACGCGGTTTCCTCACCGTCACTGGTCAACTGGCTGGCGAGCGCATCGCCGTCATAGTATGCCATTGGCCAAGCCGTGGCGCTAAGTCATTCTATCGTGAGAGCGGTGGCAGGCAGACACGCGCCGTAAAGGATCGCTTGCTCAAGGAGTACCCTGGCATCAAAGTGCTCGTAATGGGCGATATGAACGATGACCCTATGGACAAGTCGATGACGGAAGCTCTCGGAGCAAAGGGAGAGAAATGGGAAGTGGCAGAGAATGAGATGTATAATCCTTTCTACAACTATCTCGACCGCATCAATGCCGGCACGCTCATGTATCGTGGAAAATGGAATCTCTTCGACCAAATCGTAGTCACTCCTAATCTTATCCCTGAGTCTTTGTCCTATGATAAAGCCACTAAGAAGGCGAAAGTCACCACTGACTACTCCTCTCTCAAGCTTGCTTATGCCCGCATAGGCTACCGCGACTATCTCATCACGCAGAAAGGCCACTACAAAGGTGCGCCTCATCGCACCACCGGCTCCGGTCGCCGCTGGCTCAATGGTTACTCCGACCATCTCCCTGTAGTCACCTTCTTGGCTAAGATTAGGGAATAAGGAGACCAAAGACCCCCTCTTATCCCCCTGTGAGGGGGAGGCCAGATACGTTTTCCGGCTTGCGTTTCCTCTCGTAAGAATAGTGTTGAGTCGCCACTGTGTCAGCCGCATTACCGGCTGACGTTAGTTAGGATGCGCAACCGCGTCAGCCATTCTTCATTCTATAAGAAACATGAAAATAGGAAAAACAACATTCCCATCACGTCCCCTCTTCCTCGCACCGATGGAAGACGTCACCGATATAGGCTTCAGAATGCTATGCAAGCGTTTCGGAGCACAAATGGTATATACCGAATTTGTAAGCGCTGAAGCATTAGTACGCTCTATCAAAAGCACCGTCAACAAGCTCACAGTATGCGACGAAGAGCGCCCTGTAGGAATACAAATCTACGGACGTGACGCCGAAGCAATGGTGGAAGCAGCTAAGATAGTGGAAGACCAAGCACATCCTGACGTCATCGACATCAACTTCGGTTGCCCTGTCAAGAAGGTAGCATCAAAAGGAGCTGGAGCTGGAATGCTGCAGAATATCCCCAAACTGCTTGACATCACGCGCCAAGTAGTGAAGGCTGTAAGCACACCAGTCACAGTAAAGACACGCCTCGGATGGAGCCATGAGCAGATAGTAATGGGCAACAACCCCACAGACCCATACCTCGTCAACACACCATTCACACCTTCTCTCGACAGCGACCCTGTCTCCACACACATAGCCGACCTCGCCGAGCGCCTCCAAGACTGCGGCATACAAGCCCTCACCATCCACGGACGCACCCGTTCACAGATGTACACAGGCGAAGCCGACTGGTCCCTCATAGGAGAGGTAAAGAGCAATCCACGCATACACATACCTATAATAGGAAATGGTGACATCTGTTCTCTCGACCAAGCCGACCAAGCCTTCGATCGCTACGGAGTAGATGCCGTCATGGTAGGTCGCGCCACCTTCGGCTGTCCGTGGTTCTTCTCTCGCGAGCAACTCACCCTCGACCAAAAGATAGATGTCCTCCTTGAGCAGCTCCACATCAACGTAGAGCGACTCGACGAATACCGTGGAATCCTCCACACACGTCGTCACCTCGCAGCCACACCAATCTTCAAGGGCATTCCCGACTTCCGCCAGACACGCATAGCCATGCTCCGAGCCGAGACAGTAGCCGACCTCACTGCCATCATCGAGCAGGTGCGCGAGCGGCTCCACAGCATGTAAAACTATGCACGTTGGTGGTCGTTGCTTATTGGTTAGGGATTGTCGGTTGTAAGTAGCTTTGGCTGGAAGCCAATACCGAGAGTAGCGAGAGTAACCCGGGACGCAGTCTCGG
>SAMEA104315429__coassemble_1752_pt1 | contig 10046 bp, 7 predicted proteins | sample SAMEA104315429__metabat2_high_PE_009 | metagenome-assembled genome bin SAMEA104315429 (sample SAMEA104315429) | gut metagenome | biome: Monkey gut; feature: monkey-associated habitat; material: faeces | place: China | collected 2013
GCTGGAGCGGTGATGTGGTGGCTTCCTGGAACGAGATGAAGAATCAGATTCCATCAGGTTTGAATTTCTCCCTCTGTGGTATCCCATTCTGGAACACTGACCTGGGTGGTTTCTTCTACTGGGAGTTTGAACAGAATCCAAAGAACCCTGCCCTTCAGGAACTGCAGACACGATGGATGCAGTGGGGTACCTTCATGCCGTTGATGCGCAACCACTGTTCTTCGCCGATGGTAAGCGAACTGTATGAATTCGGAAAGCAGGGCGACTGGGCTTATGATGCTATGATTAAGGCCATCAAGCTGCGCTATCGCCTTTTGCCTTATATCTACAGTACGGCTGGCGACTGTGTACAGAATAGCGGAAGCATGATGCGTGCCCTGGTAATGGATTATGCGGCAGACAAGAAGGCTTCTCGCCTGAACGATGAGTATCTCTTCGGCCGCAACATCCTGGTGAAGCCGGTAACCGATCCTTTATACACCTGGAAGGATAAGGAGAAGAAGGGTCATACCATCTATCCTGATGTAAGGAAGGCAGCTGCGCCTGTGAATGTTTACTTGCCAAAGGGTAATAAATGGTATGATTTCTGGAGCAACGCCCAGTATGAGGGCGGTCAGGATATCCAGCGCCTTTGTCCTATCGACATCATGCCTGTATTCATCAAGGCAGGTACCATCCTGCCATTCGGTCCTGAAGTGCAGTATAGTTCAGAGAAGCCTTGGGATGAGCTGGAAATCCGTGTCTATCCTGGTGCAGACGGTTCGTTTACGCTCTATGAGGATGAGGGCGACAACTATAATTACGAGAAGGGTAAATTCTCTGAAATCCAGTTTGTTTGGAATGAAGCAGACCGTACCCTGAGCATCGCTCCACGTAAGGGCAGCTATAAGGGAATGCTCCAGCATCGCAGATTCCACATCGTACTGGTGAATGCCAATAGTGGTGCGGGCGATCAGCCTATGCAGGCAAGCAAGAGTGTGGAATATGACGGAAAGGCTGTAAAGATACAGCTGTAAGTGTTACATAATATAAAGTACTGAGCCCACTTGAAAAAGTCATTTTTACAAAAACGTACCATTGATTGTCAATAAGTTACAATGATAAAAAAATATGATTCGGGACTTTTTCAAGTGGGCTCAGTAAATTATGAATTATGAATTATAAATTATGAATTCTGAATTAACCTTGCGCCCAGCGACAAGCGCAGACGCAGAATTTGTCGCAAAAGTAGTGATAATGGCTCTCCACATGGAGAAAGATGGCGAAGAGGGAGAAGAACTCTTGCGCCATATCACCGAACTCGTAATGGATGAAGGCACACTCTACCACTGGTCGAGAGCCGTAGTGGCTGATGGCATCGGTGCTATCGTGGCTTACGATGGCGCTGACTATCATGAGCGCAGGCTTCGCACCTTCTCTTTCGTCTGCAGCGATGGCAAGCCTATTATGGAGGATGTCAGCGGACTGCTGGCGCAGCCTGACGAGACCTGCCAAGGCGAATATTACCTCGACAGCCTCGCTATCATGCCTGAGCATCGTGGTAAGGGCTATGGCAGCGCGTTCCTCCTCAATGCTGTGGAGACAGGAAGAAAGCGCGGACTCAACCCTGCCTTGCTCGTAGATCCTGCCAACACTGGCGCACTCAAGCTCTATAAGTCTCTCGGATTTTATGGCACGGACACCCTCTTCGTCTTCGGACTCGACTTTATTAAGATGTATGCGGGAATGTTATAAATGAAGAATTCTTTAAATGAAGAATGTAGAATGAAGAATGAAGAATCTGAAGTTACGTTCTTTTGTTGATGGAAAAGGGAAAAGTGAGAAATCGCGCTGACGCAGTTTTGTCTGGAAGACAATACCGAGCGAAGCGAGAGTAACCCGGGACGTAGTCTCGGGATGGATAAAGAAATGATTGACGGCTGTCTGGAAGACAGTACCAAAGAGAAATAAATCAATAAGGTACTGTCTTCCAGACAGCTTTTTTTTGCGTCTTCATATATCCCGAGACTACGTCCCGGGTTACTCTCGCTTCGCTCGGTATAGGCTTCCAGCCTAATCTTATTGAGAGGAATCCCCATTGACTTAATGACGCGGGCAAAGAGATACATTAGTGTGGTAGCACGTACTGTGTCAAGAGGGGAACACCAAAGAGAATAAAAAGCGAGCGCAAGAAAGCAGATACTAATCTCCTATTATCTATTACCTATTACCTAAAGAATCCATTATGTAACAAAAAAAAAACTTTATGTTACATTTTAGAAAGTACATCCTTTGCCAGTTCAGATATTCTTTGTAATTTTGCAATTGGCTTTTATTCGTACACTAACAATGTATTCATCAGCCGACTACACGATCGATAATATCCAATAAACAAACAATAATCTATGAAACTAAACGACATCATCTCAGGCAACCTCAACGCTGCCGAATGGGAAGCAAAAGGCTACCAGCTTCCACGATTTGACATCAATGCTGTGGCTAAAAAGACCCACGACCAGCCTACCTGGATTCACTTCGGAGCTGGAAACATCTTCCGCGCTTTCCCTGCCGCTATACTCAATGACGCCCTAAATACTGGCAAATACGACCGCGGAGTAATAGTGGCTGAGAGCTTCGACTACGAAATAATAGACAAGGCTTACCGCCCTTACCATAATCTCTCACTTCTCGTTAGCCTGCAGTCCAACGGCACCATCGAGAAGAAAGTTATCGCTTCTGTCACTGAAAGCCTCAAAGCCGATAAGCAGTTTGGCGATGACTGGGCTCGACTCGTGCAGATATTCCAGGCTCCGAGCCTGCAGATGGTCACTTTCACCATCACCGAGAAAGGATATTCTTATAATGAAACTGACCTCCAGCGCGGTCTCGATGCTGTCTTTGCTATGGGAAAGCTCACCGCACTGCTTTATGAGAGATACAAGGCTGGCAAACTTCCGCTCACTCTCCAATCCACGGACAACTGCTCTCACAATGGCGACCACGTCAAGAAAGGTGTCAAGGCTTATGCCGAACAATGGACTAAGGACGGCATCGTAGAGGCTGGATTCCTCGATTACGTCAATGACGACAGCAAGATTTCTTACCCTTGGTCTATGATCGACAAGATTACGCCACGCCCACATGAGAAAGTACAGGCTATGCTGGCAGAGGATGGATTTGAGGACAACAGCACCATCATCACCGAGAAGCATACTTTCACCGCGCCTTTCGTCAATTCGGAGGAGGTGCAGTATCTCGTCTGTGAGGATGATTACACCAATGGTCGTCCACCTCTCGAACTGGGAGGTGCCCTCTATACCACCCGCAAGACCGTAGATGAGGTGGAGACCATGAAGGTGACCACTTGCCTCAACCCTCTCCACACCGCCATGTCCATCTACGGATGTATGCTCGGCTATACGCTTATCTCCGCTGAAATGGCTGACCCTGACCTCCGCGCTTTCATCCAGAAGATAGGATATATCGAGGCTATGCCAGTGGTGACAGACCCTGGCGTGCTCAATCCGTATGAGTTTATCGGCACTGTCATCAATAAGCGACTGCCTAATCCGTTTATGCCTGACGCTCCGCAGCGTATCGCCACCGATACCAGTCAGAAGCTTCCTATCCGCTTTGGCGAGACCATCAAGAAGTATATCGCGCGTCACCTCGACATGAGCAACCTCATACTTATCCCTCTTGTACTCGCTGGATACGCTCGTTACCTCAAGGGTCTCGATGATTCCTGCCAGCCTTTCGAACCTTCCACCGACCCATTGCTCGCTGAGCTGCAGGCCATCGTAGCGTCTCTCGAAGTGGGTAAAGCCGATCAGGACTTCTCTTGTCTCCGTAATCTCTACTCACGCAAGGACGTATTCGGTCTCGATCTCTATGAAGCCGGTTTGGGAGAGAAGATAGAAGGCATGGTAAAGGAGCTCTTTGCTGGTCCTGGCGCTGTCAGAGAGACACTGCATAAATATGTAATGGCAAGGTAGAAGACTCATAAATCGTAAATCTTAAGTGAAAAGTGAAAAGTGAAAAATCGCCTAACGGGCTTGAGATGTTCTTGGGCATAATCGTAAGTGAAAAGTGAAAAAGTTTGTAAGAGTTTTCCAAATTGCGTCAGCGCGATTTTTCACTCTTCACTTTTCACTCTTCACTCTTCACTATCTTATAAAAATATAAATCAATGGAAAGAACATGGAGATGGTTTGGCAAGAAGGATAAGATTACCCTTGCCCAACTAAAGCAAATAGGAGTGGAAGGCATAGTGACAGCACTGCATGACGTGCCGCTCGGAGAAGTATGGACCCGCGAGAAGATACACGAACTCAAGGAATACATCGAGTCTTACGGCATGAAATGGAGCGTAGTAGAGTCACTGCCTGTAGTAGAGACCATCAAGTATGCCGGTCCCGACCGCGAGCATCAGATAGAAGTGTATAAGCAAAGCCTTCGCAACCTCGGAGAAGAGGGCATCAAGTGCATCTGCTATAATTTCATGCCCGTGCTCGACTGGGCTCGCACTGACCTCACACACGATAATCCTAACGGCGCTACAAATCTATATATGGACTGGGGCACCTTCGCCTACTTCGACATATATATCCTCCAGCGTGAGGGAGCACGTGAGGATTGGGCTGAGTTTTCCAAGAGACATAAGTGGGGACGCGACCTCGTGGCAGAAGCTGACGAGATGAAAAAGTCCACCACACCTGAGCAAGACCACGCTCTCGTGGAGAATATCATCATCAAGACGCAGGGCTTCGTATCAGGAAACTTCAGCGAAGGCGATGCCGCACCGGTGCAGAAATTCCGCGACCTCCTCAAGCTCTATGATGGAATAGACAAGCATCAGCTGCAGGAAAACATGAAATACTGGCTCGAAGCCATCATGCCGATATGCGATGAATATGACATCAATATGTGCGTACACCCTGACGACCCTCCTTATCCAGTCTTCGGTCTGCCACGCATCATCGGCACTGCAGAGGATATCCAGTGGATGCTCGACGCTGTGCCAAACCAGCACAATGGTCTTACCTTCTGCGCAGGCTCTTTCTCTGCGGGAGAGCACAATGATTGCGTTGCAATGGCAAAGCAATTTGCTGACCGCACTCACTTCGTTCACCTCCGCTCATGCCATATCTTCCCTAACGGCAACTTCACCGAGGCTTCACATCTTGGAGGCAGAGGCCATCTCATAGAGCTATGCCGCATCTTCGAAAAGGCAGAGATGGAAGGCAAATGCAATTCCGGCAGACGTCTCCCTATGCGTGTGGATCATGGCATGACATTCACAGACCAGCCTGGCGGCGTCTTCGATGAGAGCAACCACGGACATAATGCTGGCTATACGCTCCTCGGACGTATGTTTGCTATGGGACAGATACAGGGCGTCCTCGCCACTGTGGATAGCGAACTGGGCATCACCTACCAGCAGCCCGGCTTCTACGACTAAGCCCATCCCCCATTTACCGTCTGTTCGCCACTGTGCCAACGGCTTTTACCGTTGGTTTCCAGATAAATCAAGCCCAGAGCAAGTCTCCTTGCCCTGGGCTTTTAGTGTTATGACTTTCGTCTATATGGAAATCTCAGTCTCTGAAGAAATCGTCGCCATTGTCGAAGAAATCGTCGCCATTGTCGAGGAAACCGTTCTCCTTGGCGCCCCATGAATCATCATCCTTTGGAGGGTTCTTGTCCTCTTCTATGATGCCAAACCCTGGTCCTTGTTCTCCTTCCGGGCGCCATCCGCTGAGTTTTACCATCGTCTCTTCTGACTCATTATGGATAACTTCGAGGAGAGGAGTGACATATTTCTTCTTTTTATTATTGTCATTCATATCTATATATATGTATTTCAGGTTATTTGACAATTACTTTCTTATTATTGATGATATAGATGCCCTTAGGCAGTTTTCCTCCACTGCGCTGATCCATACGCATACCACTGAGGCTATAGATGCCTTTCGCTCCATTCGGCGCATTTTCCTCTATGACATGAATGCCAGTAGAGGTGTCGTCGAATGGCTTGGTGAATGCCATTTGCAAAGAGAAGCCTGCAGGTTTGGATTCCGCAGAAGGATTGTTTTCTTCAAGCCAGCAACGGTATGCTTTCACATTATGCTCCCTGGCTGTGTGATACAAATCGCCGCCATTAAGCATATAGGAGCCTAATGGAACCGTAGTAGGTTTCTCGTAAGAACCGTGATGGGTCAGCAGAGTGCAATTGGCATGATCCTCATATACGAGAGATGAAGGCAATCCGGAATAATCAATACCAGTATTAACCATATACACCGGACCTGTGATTGTCCTATAGCTTTGGTCGTATGCCTTGTAATCCCATTTATCAAATTTTTCTGGCTCCTTAGTAGGACGGATGATATAAGGAGTATTGGCATGAAGCAAGTATCCTTCCGTCTCTGTTGTGACAGGCTCAAAGAGAATGTATGTACCTTTCACCCTATCATACTTTGAGATAAGCGTTCCTTCTCCGAATGCTTCTGCAATCTGGCTGGATGTCATATCCACAGGAAGGATGAGCGAATTCCATTTGTTTTTGTTGAATGTGCGATGGAACACCATCTTCGCATTCTCGTATTTTCGGTTCTCATCGAGAGTGTAATCCTCATCAAGCACCAATATATTGCAATCAGCCAGTGTGCCATCTTCCTGTATCTCGCTACAGATAGCGAATCCCTGGATTTGCAGATTGCTCAGAGCATTTACCACGCCTACCTGCGTAATGCGCACCTGATTAAATCTCTTCTTAGCCTTGAGCATGGCATAACTGTTACCACCTTCACCGATTACATCAGCACCGAGCACGTTCCAGTTTGTCAGTTCTTCCTGCTTATTTCCATTATAATATGTGGTCAACTTCAGTCCTTTACCCAGTTCTACGCCCAATCCCAATGTGAGTTTGTTTGTCACCATCACCAATGGCTGTCCTGGATTTACTGTCTTACCGATATTGAGGGCGATAGTAGCTCCACCGAGGTTCACTCCGAGAGGGAAACTCATTGGAGTATCAAATTTGTTGTCTATCAGGTTACTCCACTGATTGAAGCCATTACCGATGTTTGCCACGGAGAACAGTTTGGAGTTTGCAAAGTCAATGGAAGCATTTGTCTTTTCCACCGAGACTGGCACACCGCCATAGAGAATGTTGTCGATAGAGTTCTCTTGGTCGGCATTGCTTATGTAAGCATAGTAGATACATAGCTCTGAGAGGTCAACGCCAGCTATACCATCACTATAAAGCACCATCTCATCAAAGTCGCAACCTATTGGCACATCAACGGTAAGACGCATCTTATGTGTCTTTTCCGAGCCGATAAGTCCTGCTGATATAGCTCCCCAGTGGTTGGTAGGTAGTTTATCGACCTTTTGTCCATTTTTGCGGAGCTCAATAGTAAAGAATTTCAGAACATCGAGATTGAGTCCTGTCACCTTTGTTGAAACCACGAAGCCAGCCTTCATAGGATGATTCTTGTAGTCTATTTTTCCAGCGAGGTGTGAGTGGTCTGATGTTTTTACTCCGACAATGGCTTGACCAGTTACCAATTTTATGCCTGGTAATGTTTTCGCAAAGACGTTAAGGTCTGGGTTTAATATATTACGAGCAGCGTTTATTCCTCCAAAGATATTTATCAGAGAGAAGCCTTCACCGTCGCTCAAATCATACTTAGCACTTCTTGCTGCGCCATCATTTACGAGCAATGTCACTCCATTATCAGCAGGATTGATGTGAGGTGCATAGTTGATGGTAGTGGTCTCTATGCAACCGTCCGTTGCTTTTGCTTGGAAAGTATATTCTCCCGGCTCAACAAGGTTTGTCACTTTATCTATTGAATCGTTGACATTTACAATATTGACATTAGAACCTGTTGGCTGTTTGGTGATAGTCCAATCCACTTTTACCTCAGGATTATGCTGTAAGATAAACTCATTCTCGCATCCGCACACCTCTCTGTCAGCAGTCGCTTCTATCGGACAATGATGCGATGCTTTGTCTGGCGCCATGCGGACGAAAGCGTAGTAAACTTTGTTTGTACCAGCCAATCCCACATTGAGACCTGACACACTGAGTTTTACAGCAGAGAAATCTTTCGGTGCCTTCATTGTCAATTCTGCTTCAGAGGTCTTTTTGATAATACCAAGTCCCAAAACATCTATAGATATGAGGTGTGAAGCTATCTCTTTGTCGTTTTTGTCATAGAATGTAAGTAAGAATCCATCTCCTAATTTAGCTTCAAGGAGTGCGGAACTTGCATATCTGAATCCAATCTCAGTACCTGCAGGAAAAACTTCTTTTTGGTCTTCAGATTTTGCAATTACTTTAATCGGTTTTGAACCTAATTGGATTAGTAGTAAATTTATCGCATTCAAATCAAATGAGTTGGTTAAGTCTCCATCAATAACATTTCTATCAGGAGAACCAATACCATCTACTCCTTTGCTACTTAATGTAATATCACCTCTTTTTTGATCTTTTGCATACTTCGCTATACCATTTTCCTTGTTGTTAGTAATGGTATATTCACGAGCACTACCCACAAAAGCATACTTGATATTGATAGATGAAATGGCATTGACATCTACTCCACAGTAAAAGAGCTTTATTTCATCAAAATCACCTGGAGCTGTTGCCACAAAGGTCTTGTTGACCATTGAAGAGCCTGGAATAGTAAGAAGCGACAGACCAAGTCCTGTTATGCCTTTTTCTGTCTCTACACTTTTCATCTCGCCCACAGCTTCTCCATCCTTATAGAACTGTATTTTATAGAATGTTGCCAAATCAAGTGTTAACACCCCTGCATTTGAATTGGCACAAATGGTAAATCCTGCCTGGGTATTGCCGGCATAATAGCAATGTGTGTCCTTTATGCTGATGATTGGAGAAGCCACTACGCCAGCTGTGACTGCTGACGGCATAACAGCATAATCATCCAAATCATCATTACAGATATTCTTAAGATCCTTCACTCCTTCAAGCACCTTCACGCCATCAAAGACACTATTGACCATACAAGCAGGGCCTACCAGCGCACGACGGTTGTTGAAATAATTCGCTGTATTAGGATCGCTATCCTGCATAATGGGCTTATTGATGTCTGATGCACCGCCCGTTGCCGCTACTACAGGAAGCGACAAGAATAAAAAAACATAGATGATAAACCTGAATAAAATCGTTCTTGACATGACTATATACTTACTATTTAATAATTTACACGACTCACACTGCCGTGATGAATGCCATCGAGGCATCAAAGCAACAGAAGAGCACCGCCGCATCCTCCATACAGCGGATAAAGAAGTTGTCGCCCTTATGTAATACAAACATATTGGTTCGCTCCACCATATCCTTGATATAGATACCCGTGGAGACTCGCAGACTCCCTTCCAGTACAAACACAAGTACTGCCGACCCGATGCTATCGCGCCTTACGTATTCTTCCTTTTTGAGTCGGAGGACATAGAACAGTGGGCGCCTTGCGATGTCATAGTCTTCGCAGGTCACAGGTCCGCTTGTGTCTTTCTTTTTGCGGTCTTTCTCCACAGTATTGTCAGTCATGTAGGTTGTGCTTTCTTTCATAAACTACATATCTTGTGTCATAAGTAGGTGTTCTTAATTATTTTTATATTTAAGAGTATTAAATAGTATGGTAGATATAATCTCAGATATAAAGGCGCGTAGCGACTCCTACGTAACTGTTATATTAGGTTATAGATACGTCGCATCAGCAAGATGTAATTCATAATGCAAAGTTAGTCCTTTTTCCCGTATATGTCATAATTACCCCCCGTTAAACTTATTTAGGATTTTTTATAACTTAACTGTCGCAAATAGCAATCTGACCCTCCCCCAACCCCTCCCTGGATGGGCTTTCCTTGATTACGGATAGATGGAATAATTTCGCGATTGTCATGTTCTCTGGATGCGGATGGGCTTTCTTGATTACGGATAGATGCGTAACAGTATCAGGTGGTTTTGTCTGGAAGACAATACCGAGCGAAGCGAGAGTAACCCGGGACGAAGTCTCGGGATTATAACTAAGGAG
>SAMEA104315429__coassemble_1775_pt1 | contig 9947 bp, 9 predicted proteins | sample SAMEA104315429__metabat2_high_PE_009 | metagenome-assembled genome bin SAMEA104315429 (sample SAMEA104315429) | gut metagenome | biome: Monkey gut; feature: monkey-associated habitat; material: faeces | place: China | collected 2013
TTCAGACTAACAAGATTGTATGCTTAATCCACACACTTTTTCAGGTGAGCCGAAATATGGACCGATTGTGAATGTAATTTTTCTTTGGATGATGTTTTTCTTTGTTTGGCTTACAGGTATTAATCTATTCTACCCTTCGTTGATGGGAAGCTTTGAGTCTTGCGGATGTTTTGGCGAACTTGTACATTTCTCTCCTTTTGCTTCTTTCGTAAAAAGTATTGTTCTATGGGTAATGGCATTTATGCTATCCTTGCTTTGTCAGAGAACTGAATGTAGTACTATGAAAGATATTATGACGGATGTCAAGACTTATTTGATGGTATTCTCAGGCATATTGCCTCCTTTGTATTCATATTTTTGTTTTGAGAATATGAAGCATGAATGGTATCTTGCAGGATACATAGTTTTGTGCTTTATCATTGCGTTTTCATTAGAATCTTGTTATGTCACTAGTAAATAGGATATTCAATTATATTGTCGATATAATAGTATCAATAGCCGTAGTATATGGATTGTGGCTACTTATGCGAGTTTTTGTGTTTGATTATTTCACTATTCCTACAAATTCTATGTATCCCACGCTAAAGCCTGGAGATAAGGTTGTCGTGAACAAACTTTTGATGGGTGCAAGGTTATATAAAAAATTTGATTTCAGTTCTCATGGACAGAGATTGGAATCTTTTAGATTGAAAGGAATCAGATCAATCAAACATAATGACATTGTAGTATTTAACATCCCTATTCATGATGGCAAGATTAGTTTTATAATAAACAAGAATATGTGCAAAAGGGTTGTGGCTGTTCCTGGAGACAGCATAAGCGTCATTGATGGTTACTACAGAAACAATAACTATGACAAGGCTTTGGGCTTAGAATCTATGCAGAAGAGATTGATAGAAACGCCTGACTCTCAGATGCACGGAATTGTGTTAGATGCCTATCCGTTTAATGGAAACGTAGGATGGAAGATAAAGCAGTTAGGTCCTATGTATGTTCCGCATGCGGGTGACGTGATTGACATGACTCCTAATGATGCTGCGATATACAAGAGGATGATGGAATGGGAACTAGGCAAGGAGATAACATGGGATAGACAGAATAATGTGATATGTGCTGATGGTAAGCCTATCAAGCGATATATATTTAAGCATAACTATTATTTCTGTGCCGGGGATAATGTGCTGGATTCGGATGATTCCCGATATTGGGGACTTGTGCCAGAGGAATACATAATAGGAATTGTGGCAAAGATTATCCATAACGGAAAGTAAATTAGATATATATTGAAACCAACAAATAAATTAATGATTGAAATTCTACGAAAATCGGATGATTATATAATAAGAGTTGGTATAGTCTTTTTGATGATGCTAACTACTATTATGCCTGTCGAGATACGGTGGGTGGTGTGGGATGTGTGGATAATCTATGCCATTCCTGCACTTATGACCTTCGGTATGACAGTTCTTGTATGGAAGAGACAAAAGATGGAGGTTACTCTTGCAGATGTAGTGGCTGCCACGTGGTTTCTGTACTATGTGGGCAGAACATGGATAGGAAATGAATGGCCTTGTCAGATGGAGTTCCTGAAGACTGCGGAGTTGTTTTTGCTTTACGTAGGACTGCGTATAGCCTTTCATGGAACAAAGATGTCGGAATTGGTATTGATAGGAAGCATTCTTTTATTTGGATGCTATGAAGCTTGGCTTGGTGTATCACAGATGTATGGTTATGAGATTAGTCGTCATAGGCTGTTTGCTCTTACTGGAAACTTTCTGAATCCCGGTCCTTATTCTGCATATCTGATGCTTGGCGTGGTTGTATGTTTGGTAACTTTAAAGGGTATGCCTGATAAAACCATCATGTCTGTCATGCCACAGTTCATGCCTATAAAGGTGGCAGAATGTCTGAAGGTGATTACCTGGAAAAATCTGTTATTTGCAGCGGTTACGATAATGGCAATGGTTCTTCCTGCCACATGGAGTCGTGCGGCCTTCTTGGGAGTTACGGTCGTTGTGATATTTGTGTATAGAGACAAATATTGGAAGTACAGGTATATAGTTTGGGTATCTGTCATCGTGGCCACTATTGCTTTCTATCTTATAAAGCAAGGGTCGGCAGATGGGAGGTTGATGATATGGAAGGCTACTCTGACCACATGGATAGATTATCCTTGGCTTGGAGTGGGTATAGGAGGTTTTTTCAATGCTTTTGCTGAAGGTATGACTAAGTTGTCGACAACAGGTGCTGATTTCTCGTCCGTGGATGTTCCTGACGGCTCGTATAATATTCTGCTGGAGATAGTAGTAGAACAAGGTTTGGTAGGGGGAGGCTTAGCCATAAGCCTTACGGCTGTTGTCATGATGAGATTGGCAAGGAATAGCATCTCTTTGTTTTGGGGAATGGTGTCATTGTTGGTGTTTGCAATGTTTTCCTATCCATTTGACTTGTTGCCTTATAAGGTAATTGCCGTGCTGATAGTTGCGTGGAGTGAGTCGAAAGGCGAAATACAAAAGACAAACAATCAAAGTCAAAAGACAATAGGATGGATAAAAGTGTTCCTTTTTTCTTGTTTTCTTGGATTTGCAAGTTGGCAAGCAGGGAAGATAACAAGCCAGTGCTTTAAGATAGAAAAGAATCTGGGGAAGGTTTGCCGTTTTAGCGATTTCTATTCTGTGGAGGAAGGATTTGAATGGATGTCCTCTGAAGGCGATAATCGTGAATTCCTTTTTGCCTTTGGCAAGAAATTGCGTGAAGAAGGCAGATATAATGAATCGAATGCAGTTTTGAGGCAAGGTACAATGTGTAGTTCTGATCCTATGTTCTATGTACTTATTGGAAATAACTATAAGGACATGAAACATTATGACTTGGCAGAAAAGTCATATTATAAAGCATTCTCTGTTATGCCTAACCGTCTATATCCGCTATATCAGCTTATGTTGTTGTATCAGGAAAGTGGAAATGTGATAAAGGCAAAAGCAATGGCTAAACGAGTGATAGAGATGAAACCAAAGATTGACTCGCAAGCTACAAGGCAAATGAAGGAGAAAGCACAATTACTATTATAAAGGTAATACATATTATCCGAATTTATTTGCTGAAATGTGCCAAAGACTGTTTTATTTGTTCTATTGAGCATGGAAAAATGCTCAATGTGAATAATGAAATAAACAGGTGATGCAACGCAATATGAAAAGTGAAAACCTTGGCGAGAAATATATGTGGTGCGGTTTTCTGATGTTGATATATCATTATGTTACATTTGAACAAGTTTATGTTACATTTTGTTTGCATGTTATTGATAATGTTTCCTAACTTTGCACTCGCAATAGACAAAGAAATAGATAAGCCTTTTGCATTCACGGGTTAAATCCTGCCAATCAAGGAAAAGCCGTGTGAATGTCAGTCAAAGGTAACGAGATTGACTTGCAATAGTGACGACATTGCAGCATATACATTATTATACAAACATTTACTAAAATTTTTTTTAACCAATCAAAACCTAAACAAAATGCGAATTTCAGAAACGTTTGGCAAACTGGATAGGGCATTTCTTATCCTTTTCATCCTTTCTCTCTTCTCACTTTCTGCGTTGGCACAGAGTGTAAAGGGTATCGTAAAGGATCAGGCTGGCGACGCCATCATAGGTGCCACAGTCAAAGTAGTTGGTACCAAAAACAGGTGCCATAACAGATGCAGACGGTCAGTTCACGGTCAAAGCCGGTGCTAACTCGACGTTGTCAGTCACTTATGTGGGATATACCACAAAGCGTGTCGCTGTCAATGGAAAGAACAATATCGTCATCGTGCTTGACGAAGACAACACTACTCTCAATGACCTTGTGGTGAGTTTCGAACTGTAGTACTATAAAGAGAATGTCTGACAACTTTAAATAGAGAAAACCTGTGGGTAAACAGAAGTCAATTTCATGTTGCCATAGTTTTTCTCCACATATATCAGTATGATTTTACGAATTCTTATTTTCCTGTTTTTTTGCACAACATCTTATGCCCAACAGACAAATATACACAAAACACTTTGTCAGGAAGCCATGATGTTTATCCATGAAAACTGGAATGAATGCTATTCATTCTCAAGTGATGATGTTTCAAACTATTATCATTTCATGGATTCTGTATTTAGCAGAACTGATGTACTCACGAATGACCAGTATCGTGAGGCTTATAATCATGCATTGCATCATTTCCCATTTGTTCCTTCGGAATGCAAGGTCGTCTATGACAGCCAGATATTAGATGACAATTATCTTAAAAGAAATTTTGAAAATGCTTACGGAATGTGGAAAAGAAACAGTCATAAGACTTCTTTTGAGACTTTCTGTAACTACGTGTTGCCTTACCGTATAGGAAATGAGCCTCTATCAGACTGGCGTATGCTTTACCAAAATGCTTATAATGATGTAGTTCGCCCATATTTCTCTAAGCAACATAATTTCTATTATGCTTTCAGCATTCATAACGTTCTGAACAAAGATTTCAATGGCGCAGTTTACTATCCTTCTTCTCCATTGCCAGAGTTCTCCTTAGTAGATTTGCTGAAAGTAAAGATTAGCAACTGTGAGGAATATGCAGTACGTGGAGTGGCACAACTCAGAGCGTTCGGTATTCCTGCTACCATAGATTTCGTTCCTCAATGGGGAAATCGTTCTATGGGACATTCATGGGCTGTGATGTTCCTTGATGATACCCATACATTGCCATTTGGTTTGAACGAGGCTCTCGGTTCGCATTTTGACGACCGCCCGGATTTGACAATTCCTAAGGTTTATCGCAGAACATTCAAGAAACAAATCTCTCTGCAGACTGTGCGTGAAGACCCTGACCAGAATATCCCTGTTCTGTTCAGAAACGACAGATATATAGATGTTACAGATACATACGTAGAGACATCTTCTGTCACCATCTCTGTACCAAGAAACAAATGGTCAGAGAATACCAAATGGTCATATTTAGCAGTATTCAACAACCACGAGTGGGTTCCTGTAGCAATCTCTGCTATAGAAAAGGATATGAAAGTGACTTTTCACAAGGTTGGTAGGAGCGTGATGTATGTGGTGTTCTTCTTTGACGAGTTTGGAAGGAAGCATTACGCATCGGATCCTTTTCTTATAGACAAGGACGGGACTATCAGGTATATTACAGCTGACAAACAATCAGTAAGAACTATATCAGTCACAAGAAAATACATGGAGACAGAGGCCTTGAAGAAATACAACCGTCAGTTGGAAGGAGGAAAGGTAATTGTATCAGACAGTCCTGATTTCAAGGATTCTACACTTGTTCTGGTGATAGATTCAATCCGTGAAAATAGGTATAATACTATTCCTTTGCAGTATTCTGGTAAATACAGATACCTGAAATATCTATCTCCTAAGGGATCTTATGGAAATATTGCTGAGATTCAGTTGTATGACGATGACAACAGTGTCGTGACTCCTGTGCGTTGCTTCGGTGGACGCGGTGCGTGGGAAGAACATAGCCCGGAGAAAGTCTTTGATGGAAATGAACTTACGAGCTACAGCCGTATCAGTCCTGACGGAGCATGGGCAGCCGCAGAGTTTGCAAGTCCTGTTCATTTCTCCAAACTTAGAATACACCCCCGTACAGATGGTAATGCTATCTATGCGGGAGATGTCTATCAATTGCTATATTGGGGCAACGGCAAGTGGAACCTGATTGCTGAGCATAAGGCTGGCAATGAAGACAGCATATCCTTCGCCAATGTACCAACCAATGCTTTGCTGTTGCTGCACAATGCCTCAAGAGGTAGAGAAGAAAGAATCTTCACTTATGAAAACGGAAAGCAGATATGGTGGTAGTTTTGAGGTTCTTGTACGCCCTGTTATGGTATGGAGTGTGCGTAATGTCATGTATAGATACGCATCACTTCGTTTATAAGTCACTGTCACAGACCTTATACCCGTCCATAATAGGATCGGTGATGTGTATGCTCCTTGTCTGCTTTTGTACTCTCAAAAGAACTATGTTGCGCTTTTCCATCATAGATGTAACAGCAGTGGTACTTATAGGATACATCCTTTTTCACGGTACTTTTATAGCCGATGCAGAGCAGTATAAACAGTATGGGTTCATAAGCCTTCTATTGATAATGATTGGCATGAGTGAGGCGGTCAGAGAGAATATTCTGGATGAACGTCATATAGAAAACGGAATACTGTTAATCTCAGGCATTCATGTCGTGTATTTGATAGTTCAGTTTGCAGGATTCATGAACTCTGGCAATCCGTTTTTTTCTCTTACGGGTGCAGACGAGAATCCTAATGTCACGGCAATATATATTGTTCTCTCCATTCCTTTCATGACCAGATGCATCATGCATGATAGGCTGCGAGTGTTATCAATCATTCTTTTGCTTCTCTCCGTTGCATTTGTCCTGGCATTGAAATGCAGAACAGCATACGTAGGTCTTGTATGTATGGCAATAAGCCTGCTTTTTACATCAAAAAGTATAAGGGCATGGCTAAAGGCCAAATGCATGAGTTCTGCTGGTGCGATCGCAATATCAGCAGTAATAGTCCTCATTGTTGTTATCGGATATTCAGCTTATACTTGGAAGAAAGACTCTGCTGATGGTCGTATCTTCATCTGGCAAAGAACATCTGAAATGGTGATAAAGAATCCGATGGGAGTGGGATATGGCATGTTTGAACCTAAACACAACCAATATCAAGCAGACTATTTTGCTTCTCACAGTGATGAATATGCAAGCAGTCATCTTGCCACAGCATGCGGTTCTGCATACAATGATGTGCTGGAACTAAGTGCTGAAGGAGGATTGACAGGAGGTTTAGTTTACATTCTTCTTGTAGCATTTACACTACACAATGCCATTCGTAACAGAAACAGAGTGGAAATTGGCGTTCTTGCTGCAATTGTAGCCATGTCATTAAGTCACAGTATCTGCTACTCCATAACTCCGAGACTTCTGTTTGTAGCCTTGATGGCTTCAGTTTCTGCCCGTTCAAGGGCAATGGATAGCAAATACATGTCTTTCGCTTTCTCAACTTTTGTGTTTGCTGCTTGTGCGTTCGCTCTCCACAAGAACGTTTCGCTTACTATCAGTCAAAGGCAGCTAAAAGAATACAGGGACAATGGAATACGTGACATTCACGCACTTCGGAATCTCTATCCATCTATTGGAACATCAGAAGCATATTGGAGATATTGTGCTGACATTAACAGGCAAATAGACGACTTCATTGCTGCAGACAGTTGCTATACTGAGGCACGTAAATATACCTACGCTCCATTGGTCATTTATCAGTCAGCTACATGCAAGGAAGCAATTGGTGACAAAGAGGGAGCCATCAAACTGATGAGGACAGCCGTCAACATGTTGCCAGGAAACTTCTCTCAGAAATACCATCTCATGATGATGTATGACAGGATGGGAGAACATCATAGTGCAAAGCTTATGGCTATGGAGATAATGGGCATGCCTTTCAGAAAGGAGACAAAGACAGTTTCCATTGTAAGGGATGCAGCACACCATATCCTTGAAGAATAGGAATTTATACGCGTATAACATATTTTATTAATCAAACAATTAAAAATCACAAACGAGATGAAACGAAATCTATTAGCTACGGCTGTCGGATTGCTTCTGGCTTCAACTGCCGGTGCTACCATTCTGGAATGGTCTCCGGAAGAAAAGCGTGTCTATTTTGAGAAGCGTGAAGCATTCACTTTTCAAAGTGAAATTGAGGCACAGGATGCATTTCAACTACTCAGACAGACCTATTATCTGCCACAGGCTGAGTGTTCCTACGTTCAAACTCTTATGGTAGAGCGTGAGATGAGAAAGGCAACTTATAACTACATCAATGACAATCCATGGGATAGAGTAGCCAACAAGAAGAGAATTGACGATCTCTATCAGGATTCCATAGATGTGCGTCTTCTTCCACATAATAAGAATCTTGCCGGATATAACGTTAGTGCTGCTCTGGGTTATGCCAAGAGAAATGGGGTAGGTCAGGAGAAATATGACAAGATCATGAAACTCGGTCTTGATGTCCTGAAGCATCTCCGTAAGAATCCACGCTACAACTATGACGTAGAGGTGATGGATACTCTCCGCAATGTGCTCACAAAGCAGCAGTTGGAAAAGATCCTGAGTGCAAAGCACGCTCTGCCATGCATAAAAAAGGGCAAAGCCACTTGGAATGAACTGAAGGCTGCCGGTATGATAGAGAATGAGGACAGTGCCTCATGCTGTGATGCTGCTATTGACTATTATATTCTTGAATGTGTAGTCAACGAACTGTATGTAGGACATGAGCAACAGTTGAAGAAGAATCTCTCCGACCTTTGGAAGCGTCAACCCCTCATAGTCAGGATGAGCGGTGCCATGAAGAAAAAGGAGACTCTCATGAAGAAGAAGGAAGAATATAATGGTTACAATAACGAAATGGCTTGGTAATAACATGAAATATTCATATAAGACTATCATGGGCATGGCGTGTCTTATTGCTATGCCATACTGTGCTCATGCACAGAATGCAGGTGAAGATATAGTGTCTGAGGCTGTCGATATACTGAAGGGAAAGACTACAGGTAGGTCTTCCGAATGGGCTGTAGCGACTCTTATGGGCATAGAGGATAAGGAACGGCGCCCTGTTGCCCAGAATGCCCTTGGTGTGGCATATCTCAAAGGAATCGGCGTGACGCAGGATTCTACTCTTGCTGTCAGTTTTTTTGAAGAATCGGCGCGTCTTGGTAACAAGAATGCCAATTATAACCTCGGAATGATGCACAAGAACGCCCCTCGTGGCAGACAGGATTTTGCCAAGGCGGTGAAGTATTTCGAGGCTGGTGCCAAGCAAGGCAGCCTTGCCTGCAGCTATTCTGCTGGTTATATGTACTACAAGGGACTGGGATGCAGACAGGACTATTCCCGTGCCGTAGAGTATTTCAAGCAGGACGTGAAAGGACTCAGTCCTTCAAGCCAGTATATGCTTGGCCTTTGCTATAGAAACGGATTCGGAGTCGAGCAGAATGACGAGAAGGCTGATGACCATCTTCAGAAGGCATCAATGGCCAACTATCAGTTTGCTATCGAGGAGACCTTGCGTGAGAATGCGGAGGTCGAAGAGTCCATCTTGCTCTCTGACAAGGATGAGTATGTACCATCTGCCATGCCAGAGGTAGAGCCGTTTATCAATGCAGACTCAGATCTCACAGGCAACTACAAAGGTATTCTTGTTACATACGACTGGAGTGGAAATCAGATAATCAAGGAAGAATTGCTGGATGCATCATTCTCTAAAGTTGGTGCTGGATATTACGGAGTATGGATTCAAGGGGCTGACACAATAGCAGTAAAAGCCTCATTAGCTACTGATGGGAAACTATTATTCGCTGACTCCAGGATGTTAATACATGACCGATACACAGAAGGGAAAAAGCTTGAATGCGTTTTCGATGATGCATCGCTTGCCCTTGTAGGTCCATCCCTAACCGGTGGTCTGCGTATGTACTCTCTCACTGACAAAGAGCCGATGCGTCCAATGTATCTCTCGCTCAGTAAGTTAAATGTCGGTGATATCAGCAATGATTCATACAGATGTGCTATGTCAGCATATCCGGTTCCAGGTACAGGTCAGGTTGAGGTTCGTTTCCTTCTGCCAAAGGACGTAAAGTCGGCATCAATCACGCTGACGGACCAGAGCGGACTGTACGTCAAGAGTTACAATCTTGGTTCCCTGAATGCTGGTCAACAGCGTTTTTCTATAACAACCAATCTTAAAAACGGACTCTATATTGTCAACATGAAGGCAGAAGAGTATCAGGGTCAGGCAACTATATTGTTAAATAGATGAAAAAGATTTTGTTATTTATGTTGTTGTTTAGGGTGTCCAGTTTGTCGTACTAAAAACGCACTGGATTAGCCCTGCTTAAAA
>SAMEA104315429__coassemble_1791_pt1 | contig 9876 bp, 10 predicted proteins | sample SAMEA104315429__metabat2_high_PE_009 | metagenome-assembled genome bin SAMEA104315429 (sample SAMEA104315429) | gut metagenome | biome: Monkey gut; feature: monkey-associated habitat; material: faeces | place: China | collected 2013
ATCCTTCTTCTACAGCCGACGTAAACCCTTGCCAAAGCAAGAGTTTGCCAAAGGGTATAAACATAATTGAGGTTGATGAAAATTCGGCTCCAAGAGTAGAAGTTGTGTCCAAAAGCAGAGAGGAAGCACCGTGGGGTTACCTCTTCATTCGCCATTATCTTGTGCAGAGTTTCGAGAAAAAACTGAAAACCCTCAGCGCCGAAGGGAAGCACGTACCAAATAGTTTTATTCACCGCACGACAGATTACAAACGCAAGCCTAACGGTAAAGGAGTGATGAAGACAGAGAAACCCACCATCAGCGGTCTTGTCTTCCTGCAAGGTGAGACCGAACAGCTCACCTCCTTCCTTGAAGATTATTTCCCCAGTTACCATCTCGTCAATAATTGCTCCACGAAAGTGCCGGCATCCATCAAGCACAGCATCATGAAGCCATTCATGAGAGTTATGGAGACCGAGCCAGAACGCGTCACCTTTCTCCGTGACCCATTCCTAAAATTTTCAAAGGATCACGTCAAGCTCCGAGTCCTCACCGGTCCCTTCCAAGGTCAGGAAGGCTACATCATCCGCATCCTCCGTGATCGCCACCTCGTCATGGATCTCGGCGGCTACGCTGTCGCCATCAGTCACGTCCACAATGAAGACTTCGAAGTGGCGGAATAACCCTCCCCACCGTATCTATATAAACGTCAGATAACAACAAGCGAATAATACTTTTACTTCCAATGCACTTTATGATGGTGGCGTTGCTATATACGAGCCGTGTCATATTGAGTATTTTTGGAGCAATGAAAAATAAAAACTAACAAGCAATGAATGATTTTAAAGACATTAAAGTAGCAGTGGCTGGAACTGGCTATGTGGGACTGAGTATAGCTACATTGCTATCACAGCATCATCATGTAACTGCAGTAGATGTAATCCCTGAAAAGGTGGAGAAACTGAATAATAAGATTTCACCTATTCAGGACGATTATATAGAGAAATATCTTGCAGAGAAGCCTCTAAATCTTGTTGCTACACTTGATGGAAAATCAGCCTACAAGGATGCAGATTTCGTAGTCATAGCAGCTCCTACCAATTATGACCCAGTAAAGAACTACTTCGACACTACTCATGTGGAAGAAGTGATTGACTTGGTATTGGAGGTAAATCCCGATGCTATCATGGTCATCAAATCAACCATACCTGTCGGCTACACTCGCAACCTCTATTTGAAGTATGCACAGAAAGGAGTAAAGAAGTTCAACCTCCTCTTCTCTCCCGAGTTCCTTCGTGAGAGCAAAGCCCTCTACGATAACCTCTACCCAAGCCGTATCATTGTTGGTTACCCTAAGATTATCAACAAGCCAGAGTTTGAGGCAGAGAACAAAGCTATCGAATCGGTAACTGATGTTAATATGTTGATTGAAGCAGCTAAGACTTTCGCTGCTCTTTTGCAAGAAGGTGCCATTAAAGAAAACATCGACACTCTCTTTATGGGCATGAAGGAAGCAGAGGCTGTAAAACTTTTCGCCAATACTTACCTTGCTCTTCGCGTCAGCTACTTTAACGAACTTGATACTTACGCTGAGGTTAAGGGGCTCGACTCAAAAGCCATCATTGAAGGAGTAGGTCTTGATCCACGCATTGGCACACATTACAATAACCCATCATTCGGATACGGTGGCTACTGCTTGCCTAAAGATACCAAGCAGCTCCTCGCTAATTACCAAGATGTACCTCAGAACATGATGTCTGCTATAGTAGAGTCAAACCGCACACGTAAGGATTACATTGCTGATGCCGTATTGCGTAAAGCTGGCTATTATGCTGAAAATGGTCAATGGGATGCAAGCAAGGAACAGACTTGTGTAATTGGTGTTTACCGCTTGACCATGAAGTCCAACTCAGATAACTTCCGCCAGTCAGCCATCCAGGGCATCATGAAGCGTATAAAAGCTAAGGGCGCAGAGGTTATAATTTATGAGCCAACACTTGAGGATGGCACTACATTCTTCGGCAGCAAGGTAGTTAATAATCTTGATGAGTTCAAGGCACAGAGCAAGGCAATCATTGCCAACCGCTTTGATGATTGCTTAAAAGACGTAGAAGATAAAGTATATACACGAGATATATTCCGTAGAGACTAAGAGATGGTAGAATATAATGTAACATTAGAAGGCAAAACAGTTCTTGTAACAGGTGCCGCCGGCTTTATCGGCAGCAATCTCGTAAAGCGTCTTTTCCACGATGTAAAGAACATCAAAGTAATCGGTATTGATTCCATCACCGACTATTATGATGTCAATATCAAGTATGAACGTCTGAAAGAGATAGAGGCTATGAATCGTGACTGGACTTTTGTCCACGCCTCTATTGCAGACAAAGAAGCCGTCGAGAAAATCTTCACTGAAAATAACATTTCCGTAGTGGTGAACCTCGCAGCCCAAGCAGGTGTACGTTACAGCATCACAAACCCTGACGCTTATATCCAGAGTAACCTTATCGGTTTCTACAACATACTTGAAGCTTGTCGCCATCATGAAGTTGAGCATCTTGTGTATGCATCCTCTTCATCTGTATATGGCAGCAATAAGAAAGTGCCATACTCCACAGACGATAAAGTGGACAACCCTGTCAGCCTATACGCCGCAACAAAGAAGAGCAACGAGTTGATGGCGCATGCCTACAGCAAACTCTATAACATCCCATCCACAGGTCTCCGTTTCTTCACCGTTTATGGTCCTGCCGGTCGCCCTGACATGGCATACTTCGGTTTCACCAACAAACTGGTTAAAGGCGAAACCATCAAGATTTTCAATTACGGTAACTGCAAGCGTGACTTCACCTATGTCGATGACATTGTAGAAGGCGTAGTAAGAGTGATGCAGCACGCCCCAGAGAAGAAGCAAGGCGAGGACGGCCTCCCAGTTCCACCTTATAATATATATAATATAGGCAACAACTCCCCAGAAAACCTTCTCGACTTTGTCACCATCCTTCAAGAAGAGCTCGTCCGTGCAGGAGTACTCCCAAAAGATTACGACTTCGAATCCCACAAGGAACTTGTCCCTATGCAACCCGGCGATGTGCCAGTAACTTATGCTGATACAACCCCATTAGAGCAAGACTTCGGATTTAAGCCAAACACAAGCCTAAGAGAAGGATTGAGACGCTTTGCTGAATGGTATGCTCGTTATTACAACAATTAATTCTTGTTCATAATTGTACAACTCACAATCGCAGGTGTTGACGAGAATAACTCAACATTGATAAATGATTACCTTACCCTCCAAAAACTATACCGCTGACGTTATTCGTCTTTCTCAGATTCTCAGCAGCACTACGAAAGTCAATATGCTGAAAGTCTGCAAGAAGTTCGACCTTTATGTCAGTCCTAATCTTAAGAAAGACGAGACAGCGCGTCGTATAGCCAATGAAGTTATTGACAATCCAATCGAGATAATCAGCCGTCTTAGCAAGGCTGAGTTACAGATTCTCGATGAGTTCGTAAAAGGCGACGACAGTACTTACGTTGTCCGCAAGGAGCGCAAGACTCCTTATATCCTTCAAAAGTATTATATGGTAGTGACCTATTGCGATGAAGAAAAAGGAGAATGGCACATGCTTATGCCAGCAGAGCTTCGCAAGGCTCTCTCCGATGACTATAAAGTATATCTTGACCTTGCTCTGCAAGGCAAGAAAGGACCATCAGCAAAAGACCTGAGGATGATGGCGGCAATTAAGCTATTTATGGGGGAATAAGCATACTGATTAGATTACTTTCTGTCATTGCGCCCCGAAGAGGTAACTCCTCCATAGTCCAGGGGATCGCCCTTGGTATAAGGTATTTACGAACAGCGCGCCATGTTAGGGCAACTGTAAAATACACCTAAAGTTTGCCATATTGTCGGTAAACCACCAATACAGCGTAAGGTGGGTTGAATGAAACATATTATATTTGCGACCGTTTTAAAATTCATGAAAAATGGACAGCAAAGAGTATTTTGAAAAGGTAATGCAGGACTACAACCAGAACCGAAAAGGGCGTAGTTTGCGTAAGTATTGCAAAGATGAAGCAGTTGATTATGACAGGCTCATCCAGTATAAAAAATCTTATTATTTACAAGAAAAGAAGCAAGAGCAACTGCAAGATGCTTTTATACCTATTACTATAAAGGATGATACTTCTAATGTCAACGCCTGTTCAGACGAAAATAAAAATATGAACATTCAAGACGAAATAGCAGCATTGGAGACAGAGAATCCTATCGAAAATGCGAGCTTCTAAGAACCAACAATAGTATCATGTCAAGTTTTGCAAGGTTCTATTTGGAGTCAAAGTTTTGCTATATCGCATACTTTGTGGCGAGTAGGTTGATGCTTCGTTTCTGCCATGTGACTATGTTCGCCATTTTGAAGATGGTACGGATGCGGAGGTAACGAAAACATCCCAAGCTGTCGCTTGATTGTTAAATTTTAGAAAATCAAAACTTTATTTAAAAATACTGGTATAGCTAACCCGCTGATAAATAGTGGGGACGCTTTATTGGTGGTTTACGATTAGTCCACTTTGACGGGACTGTAGAGCAAAAAGAAAATGAAAAAATGTGATTTACATATACATACGATAGCAACGTCTTCGGATGCTACATTCAATTTCAGTTTGGAAAAATTGGAGAACTATGTGCAAAAGATGCAACTAGATGTGATTGCAGTTACAAATCATAATGTCTTTGAAATATCTCAATATCAAGAAATAAAAAATCGTTTAGCAAATATAATCGTTTTACCAGGAATAGAAGTCGATTTGGATGGAGGACACATTCTTGTAATTGGTGATAATGATAATGCTTCTATCTGCGATTTTAATATCAGGTGTGAACAGATACACAACCTTATTCCTGATGAGAAAAGCGATATTACCTTCGAAAAGTTTCATAACATTTTTACTGATTTTTCAAAGTATGTGTTGATTCCGCATTATGACAAGTCTCCCAAGTTGAGTTTGGATGTAATTTCAAAGTTTGGTAATAATATCCTTGCAGGAGAAGTAACAAGTGTAAAGAAATTCATTTATATGCAGAAAGATAAAGTAGAAAGGTTTACGCCAGTTTGTTTTAGCGATATGCGTATAAAGGACACTTTGACTGAAGAAAAGTATTCGACTAATCATACATACCTTGACGTTGATGAAGTGAATGTTCGTTCCTTAAGGCTTTGTTTTATGGATAAAACGAAGGTAACTTTGTCTAAGGATAATGGCAATAAACTGTTTCAAATATTCAGTAATGGACAAATGCTCTCGACGGGATTGAATATTATGTATGGTAAAAGATCATCAGGCAAATCCTATACACTTAATAAAATAGCTGAAAAATATGGTAATAAAGCAAAATATATACGCCAGTTTGAATTACTGAAGTTATCTGATGAAACTTCTAAACAGTTTGAAGATGACATACGTGTAAGGCAGCAACAAAAGGTTGAAGATTATATTTCCCTTTTCCGAGATGTGATAAGTGATATAGTTCAACTGAAGTCGGATGAAGATGAAATGACAGAATTAAAGCATTATACGACTGCATTAATAGAGTGTGCTAATGATGTAGGACGTATGGATGCATACTCAAAAGCCAAAATTTTTAATGCCAGCTTATATAATGAGGTCAAAGTAGAAGAAATAAGCAAGCTAATAAAAAGTGTAAGGGATTTAATAGAAACTGTCACATTTAGAGATATTGTAGGAAAACATATACCGACAGAAAAGTTGAAAGCGCTTCTTAAGGAATTAATAGAAGCTTATCAAAACTTTGTAGTGGAGAATGCTATAAAGAAAGAGGCAAATGCTATTATCAAGGATGTTAGAAGTGCATTACAACGAAAATCTGCAGCGCCACGTATTCCTGATGTTGACTTATATCATATGCTAGTGAATGAAGAGAAGAGGCATAAATTTACAGATATTGTTATAGGTTTAAAACAACCATGCGTAATTAATACGGATAAAGTTGGACATTTTACTATCAAAGTACATACTCGTCTTTTTAAAAATGCCTCAGATGTAAAGACTGCATACGGTAAACAATGCTCATTGGTAGAAGCGTTTGACTATTATGGTACTCCTTTGAAATATATGGAGAAACTTATTACTGCAAACATAGATAGTAATCAAATATACAAATTATTTGTCGGGATTGAATATGACACACTTAATGCATCAGGTTTGAAAGTTTCAGGAGGAGAACGTTCAGAATTTAATTTTATTCAAAAAATCCAAGATGCAGCATTGTCTGATATCCTTATTATTGATGAACCAGAATCTTCATTTGACAACATATTCTTAAAAAATGAAGTGAATAAGTTTATCAAAGAAATGTCTGAGATTATGCCAGTTATTGTTTCAACACATAACAGCACAATAGGTAGTTCCATAAAACCTGATTATATACTATATACAAAGAAAACTATAGTTAATAACAAGCCTGTTTTTGCTGTCTATAGTGGACAGCCAACATCTTCTAAACTAATAGATGTCGATGGAAATGAAGTGGAAAATTACAATACAACACTTGATAGTCTTGAAGCAGGCGAAGAAGCGTATAACGAAAGAAAACAGATATATGAAACACTTAAGAATTAATAATCAACAAGGAGAGTTCCTAAAAGGAAACGATTGGGTGGTTATAACGGATATTATTGCAGATGACATTTTAAACTTGGCGAGAGCAGCTGTTTCAGAAGAAGACTTTGAGGTGGATGTGTTTGATGAATCGGCATTAGTAAATCCTGCACAGAAAATCATTTATCAAAAGATAAGTGACCAGTTAATATCATTGCATGCAAGACAACAAGAATTTGCAGATGAAACTCGTAACGTTTATCAAGATGCATATGACAAGTATTGTAAAGAGTAGAAGGATGAAAGAATTCATTTTCTATTCATCCTTCTATTTGAAGATTTGTGCTATGACAAGAAAACTTGAATAGCATGAAAAATTAATCCGATGATTTGTACAAAAAAATCCAAGTCAAAACTTAATTTGACTTCTGTTTTAAGTCTTTTTCTTTGAAAAGACTCGCACTCCTCAATAGAGGTCATGCGCTTGAGTTGAAATTTTATCATTTTTCTATAAATGATTTTCTATTTATAAATAGTAAGGTGAAGAAAGAAAAGTTGAATAAATAACAATAAAAAAGAAGAAAATTTTAATGCTTTGAGGTGGTTTCCTCCAAAACTTTGTGATACGCAAGGCGAAGTCAATAGGATATAATGTTTTGTATATTGATGTAGATCCTTATAATCTTGGTTTTTAAGTATTCAACATACCACAATTCACAATTGACCAACTCTCAATCGCAGGCATAGCAGAGAACAACTCAAAATTCAACACTCAAAATTCAAAATTGCGCCTCGCGCACAGCTCTAAATAAAACCTTTATTCAAAATACTAATGCAGTTAACTCATTGAAAAATAGGGTACGCTGTATTTGTTGTTTACTATATAATTATGGACGAGCGTTTTATCAAATGGTTAAACATATATGACGAGTTTAGCAACGGCACCGTCTTGCGTGACATCTTGAATGATGCGATACGTTGTTATCGTCATGGTATTGCCAGGCCCGCACTGATGCTTTCTTATATAGCTTTTATTCAAGCAGTAAGGAATAATCTCTTGAATTCAGAAATGCCTTCAGGTTTCAAAAAAGCACGATGGGATGCATGTATGAATAACTTGCGAAGTGAAGGAAATTGGGATTCTGAAGTTGTTGACTGTATCAAGAAAAGAGCAAATGGAGTTTCTGATCCTGCATTCTTTGAACTTACTGACACTCTGAGAAATGATGTTTGTTATTGGAGGAGTCGTCGTAACGATTGTGCACATTATAAGGATTCAGAGATAACTCTTTCGCATGTGTCTGCTTTTTGGGTGTTTATGATGGACAACTACAATAAGTTTACCCCTATTGGAAGTCTTCAGCAATCAATAAACGAATATAATCGTCATTTCGATATATCTCTTACCCCAAGAGGAACAAACACAGAACGTATATTTAAACGGCTTAGTCATGTCATAAAGACACAAGAAGATTTAGAATTGTTTTTAAATGCAACTTCTTCAAATATGGATTTCAAGCCTCAATGTGACTTGCTACATGATTTATTGATAGACGGATATCATAAAGAATTGGCCATTACATTTTTGAAAGGAGAAATGAAAAGATTGAAAGCATATCTATATGCTAGGCCTAAGGATGTTTCTTTGATATTGGGTAATGATCCAACAATGACTCGTAAAATATGGTATGATGATTTGCGTTTGTCCTGTAGATGTATGAATGTATATGTAGAGATGTTGCGTGCAAAAATGTTGACAGATGCAGAAATAAAGGAATCGTTAGAATTATATTTGACGCATGAATATGAACAGGGACATCTTTTTATAAAGGATGAAGACGATTTTAATGTCTTGATAGACAATGGGCTTTATGATATTTTCATTGACGAATATCTGACGAAGAGCTTTGTTTGTCATAATCCTAGCGATAAATGTCGTAAGACAGATTTTTATATAGCCATGATTTATCGTGGTGGCATAACTGACAAATTGATATCAGCATTGTCAGAAGCAGTAACTGGCACATTTCCATATACGCTTAGAGATAGATTGAAAGATGAAATTTTCAGTGAGGAGGACTTTAAAGCCAAGTATATGGAAACAATAGGACGGTTGAAATTAGATAATTTCTTTTATTTAAAGTAGTGCCTCGGTATGAAAAAGAAGAGTAGAAGAAATAATCCTCAAATAAAATCTGATAAGATATTAAATTTTAAGGAAGGTGGTATGGAAAACGAACAATTGAAGAAGGTTAATCTTTTAGCTTTACTTCTGAATTTTGAAAAATATTGGTCTCCTTATTCGTTGTCAGATGGTAGTTTGTACAAAGAAGAAGTTAAGGCAGAAGCTAATAAATTGACAAGTTTATTTTATGAAATTTATGGAGATAAGCCATTTAATTTGACATCTGCAGGAGAAATTACCAAACCTGATGATTTGACAGATCCAAGATTATTTATAATGTCATTAAAATCATGGCTGAGTAATAACAGTTTGTATCCAAATATAACTCCCCTAAATCTTGTTGTAAATAGAAATCGCTTTTTCTTTCAGAAAGTTTTGTCCGATTTTGAAACTCAACTATCAGAGGAATTGAAACTGCCAGTTAAACTTACATGTTCCGCAACCGCCTATGAAGAATCATTTCATAAAAACGTATTGAAATGGGCTGCACAGCTACCTGATGCAGTAATACCAAAGATAGATGAGGCGTACATAAGTAATATGAGCAGTTTTGACTCTTTAGTTGTTGTTGGCGACATTCGGCGTTCACAAGATTTGATGACTTATGGAAGTAACCCTAATGTATATAGAGATAAGATTATCGAATTTATGAATCGTACTCGTGAAATTTTAAAGAGTAATTGCGGACTATATGATCGTTTTACTGGCGATGGATTTATTGCTTATTTTAACAAGTATATGTGTGAGCAGGAAGGCAAGGATTATTATGAAATGATGCTTAAGTCATGCCGAGAAATATTGGAGTTCTCGAATCCTTTCTTTGAAGAATGGGTGCATCTCTTACGTCGCATTCCAGAAACTGATATTGGCTTGTGCATTGGGGTAGATAGTGGTATCGTAAGTTTTAAGGATTTAGATAATCAATTATTTGCCATTGGTGATGCATGTGTATGGGCAACTCGTATGAATTCAGCTGGAAACAAAGGGGATGTTATTCTTAACAATTTGCCCTACCATGTTTTATCTAAAGTTTTAAGTAATGTGTAAATAATAACTTCCGTAGTTTTCTGCGGTTAAGAGCAACATTT
>SAMEA104315429__coassemble_2339_pt1 | contig 7921 bp, 6 predicted proteins | sample SAMEA104315429__metabat2_high_PE_009 | metagenome-assembled genome bin SAMEA104315429 (sample SAMEA104315429) | gut metagenome | biome: Monkey gut; feature: monkey-associated habitat; material: faeces | place: China | collected 2013
TCTCTATTTGCAGCAACATTTTCTTAGCCTTCAATCCTCCTGCATAGCCAGTAAGGGATTTATCGCTACCTATGACACGATGACAAGGGATTAGAATGCTGATGCCGTTGGCTCCTATTGCTCCTGCCACGGCTCTTACAGCTTTAGGTTTGCCGATGTTTTGAGCTATTTCCTTATAACTTGTTGTCGCTCCGTATGGAATATTCAGCAATTCGTTCCATGCTTGCTGTTGAAAATCCGTGCCTACCAAATGCAACGGAATAGTGAAAGCCTTGCGATTGCCTGCGAAGTATCCATCAAGTTGCCTTTTGGCTTCTTCCAAGACAGAGGAGGTCTCGGCCTTAAAAGAGGCTTTAAAATATCTCTCAAGTCGAAGTTTATTACGCTCAGTACATGGATTATCGCTCCAATCGCAAAGGCATAGTTTATCAGCATAAGAAGCCAAGACAAGCTCGCCACATGGAGAGAAGTAGTGTTGGATGTTGATTATTTTATTCATATACTATTTACTATCCCATTACTACATCGAGCACCATCATGAGCACGAAGCCGATGGCGAAACCGATGGTGCTAAGGTTGCTATGCTGACCACTTGAAGCTTCCGGAATTAGTTCTTCTACTACCACATAGAACATGGCACCAGCAGCAAAGGCAAGCATGTAGGGAAGGGCGGGCATAAGAATTGAGACAAGTAATATAACGGCTAAGGCACCTATTGGCTCGACTACCCCACTAAGCGAGCCTATCATAAAAGATTTCCAACGGCTGTTGCCAGCTGCACGCATAGGCATAGAGATGATTGCTCCTTCTGGAATATTCTGTATGGCAATACCCAAAGATACAGAAATGGCAGCAGCTAACGAAATCTGAGCAACTCCATTCTCAGCTCCTGCAAACACTACGCCTACTGCCATTCCTTCAGGCAAATTGTGGATTGTTACAGCAAGAGCAAGCATGGCAGTTTTGGATAGATGCGAGCGTAAACCCTCAGGCTTGTCGGTACCAATATGAAGGTGAGGAGTTAGTTCATCGATAAGCAGCAAAAAGCCTATACCTAAAAGAAAGCCAACTGCAGCAGGCATTACCGACCACGCTCCGCTATCGGCCTTCATCTCCATAGCAGGAATAAGCAACGACCATACAGAGGCTGCCACCATTACGCCTGATGCAAAACCTAATAGCGACTTTTGTAGATGTGCCGACATTTTGTTTTTCATCATGAATACGAATGCTGAACCAATCATTGTGCCTAATAGCGGCAATAGGAGGCCGATAATCAATATTGTTGTTACTTTCATAATTTACTTTTATTTATAATGATACAAAGATAATGCAAAGATACAATAATGTTACGACTTTGGCAATACCTAAAAATAAGGTTTTAAACCCAAATCGGTCATTAGACCACAATGTTCAAAAATTCTTGCAAATTTATATAAATAATGTGGGTGGCAGTTGGTGAGTTGCTATTAAAAAGACATACTAACCCACTATCACAAATAAACAAGGAGATTAGGCTGGAAGCCTATACCGAGCAGAGCGAGAGTAACCCGGGACGAAGTCTCGGGATTATAAATAAGGAGGGGACGGCTGTCTGGAAGACAGTACCAACCGACAACCGACAACCAGCAATCGACGCAATAAGGTTTGTCTGGAAGACAATACCGAGCAGAGCGAGAGTAACCCGGGACGAAGTCTCGGGATTATAAATAAGGAGGGGACGGCTGTCTGGAAGACAGTACCAACCGACTACCAACAACCAACAACCGACAACCAAAAGTCTATTATGGTTCACTTAAAGACATAAAAGATAATAGCTAAGCACTGCATAACAGTCGCTTAGCTATTTTTTTGTTGTCTTTTTTTATTTTACAGTGAATTTCAAAGTCTCGACTTCTCTGCTGTTAGCTCCTACCATGATTTGGAAGTCGCCAGGTTCGATCACGTGTTTCAATTCTATATTGTAGAATTTGAGCATATCTGGTGTGATTTCAAAACTTACTTCTTTGCTTTCTCCTGCTACGAGGTGGATGCGCTGGAAGCCTTTTAATTCCTTTACAGGGCGAGAGATACTTGCAACCATATCACGAATATAGAGTTGCACTACTTCATCGGCATCGCGGGCTCCTGTGTTTTCTACGGTGACAGTGGCTGTTATCTTTTTCCCATTCTGCCATTCCGTTGTTTCTTGGTTGCCGTTGATGTCTGCTTCCTGACTGCTTAGTTTGAAGTTGCTATATTCGAAGGTGGTATAGCTCAATTATTGAAACAGTTGCGGATTTGAGAAAATAATAGATACTTTCTGCTCGATTGTCGTGTTTTATAACTACCTTTGTAAGCAAAATACATATTTGAATATGGCAAATAGAGAATTAAACAGGCTAAATATGCCAACGAAGCACCCATGCAGGAGCTGATAAGATAAGAGAAATTCGACCAAGAAAAAGTAGCATAATGGCGATGAAGATACACAACCATAAAGACATACAGCCACAGGCTGAGCCATATATCGTGAAGTCACACGATATTCACATTGATGCGGATTATGCGGACTGGATTGCGGACATCAAGAGTCGCTATCGTTCTGCACAGGTGAAGGCCGCTGTTAAGGTGAATGCGGAAAAACTTTTGTTCAACTGGCAATTGGGTCGCGACTTGGTACAGAAGAAAGCCGAAGAGCGTTGGGGAGCTGGAGTCGTAGAACAGGTAAGTTTGGATTTGAAACGAGAATTTCCTGATGCGGATGGATTCTCTACTTCCAATCTTTGGTACATGAAGAAGTGGTATTTGTATTACACTCAAGGAGGGGAAGAAATACTGCACCAATTTGGTGCAGTATTGCAAATGCTCGAAAATCAACATGTAGCAAAACTCCACCAGGCTGGTAGAGAAATCAGTCCTGAGAAACTCCACCAGACTGGTGGAGAATTTCCATTGCCCTTTGCGTTAGTACCTTGGCGGCATCATGTAGAGATTATAACGAAATGCAAAACTATCAACGAGGCATTGTTTTATATAAGCAAGACCATAGAGCAAGGATTAAGTCGCGACGCTCTCATCAATTGCATCAAGGCAAATCTATATGAGCATCAAGGCAAGATTGTCAACAATTTTACCAACCATCTTCCAGCACTGCAAAGCAAACTTGTTCAAGAGGTTCTGAAAGAAAATTATGACTTTGGCTTTGCCACGGTTGAACATGAGATTTATGACGAGGCTGAGTTAGAAGAGGCTCTTACTCAGAATGTAACAGACCTTTTGCTGGAGTTAGGAACTGGTTTTGCCTTTCTTGGTAGGCAGAAAGAACTTGTCGTTGGTGGTCGTTCGCGTAAGATTGACTTGTTGTTTTATCACATACGACTACGTTGCTACATCGTTTGTGAATTGAAAGTAAAGCCATTTGAACCAGAGTTTGCTGGCAAGTTGAACTATTACGTGAATGCTGTGGATGATTTGTTGAAGACAGACGATGAGAACCCGACAATTGGCTTGCTTGTTTGTTCTGATATGGATAAGATTGACGTTCAATGGTCATTCAAAGGCATATCCACTCCAATGGGTGTAGCAACATACAACAACATCAGAATCAAGGATGCTTTGCCAAGTCAAGAGCAATTGACCGAGCGTGTACGCCTCTTGCAGAAGGAGTTGCAGGAAACAAAACGTCTGATGAGCAAGGTGGATAATATTGAGAACCAAGAAAGTGGAAGGAATAAAACCAACCACTGAAGAAGTTGAATCTTAATTAAGGAATAATAGAAAAAATATTCAAACAAGATAGTTATGGCATACAAAGATATTATAAACAACATTTGCAGTAACATCCATACAGGTCTTATTGACTTTGATGAACCACGTAGCGAAGCTTCAATGCCTACACAGGCATCTTCGGAGTTCATTACCAACAAGCAGCAAGGCGATTGGGCGGAGGATGTTTTATTCAGGGCAATTAATGACCATTCCGAGAATATCGTTGCTGTTAGATATGGTAAATCAGATGACCTTGTTGCAGGAGATGAAGGATTTGAGAAGTTCTTCAATGATTATCAGGCGGAACTCGATGCCATTGGCAAGCGTCCAGACATTCTGCTGTTCAAGAAGGAGGATTTCGATGAATCTCTTGGTTATGACATCAGTTTGAAATCAAGTAATGAAATTGGCGATTACGTTGCCAATGCTATTGCTGCTATTGAGGTTCGTTCGAGCGCTTTTCTCATCAATAAATACACAGCAGAAGCCAACAGAGTTGTTCGTGAGAATACGGAAAGAGCTATCGAGTTAAAGAATATTGTATTAGACGAATACGTTGACTTGTTGGAGCAGAAACGTCCAGAGTTGATAGCGATTCTTCAGCAACTTGACGAAACTTCTGTACGATCTATCGACTACCGAAAGCCAACATGGAAGACTTCACAAAGGCTTCAAGAATTAACAGATAATCTGTCTGAACTAAAAGATTGTCTGAAAATAATTCAAAAGCGCAATTCATTATCCATCACCCCCAAGGTGGAAGATTTAAAAGTTGTTCACAAATGGATAATGACCTACAATGTGCCACATTTTTACGTACAGGTATTTTTCGATAAAGTATATGGCGTATCGTTCCAACACATTCTGGAGCTTGTGTCAAACCCCGATTTGGAAGATGATAAATACTTCATCGAACAAGACACAAAGAATCAGAACAAGACAACTATCAAAATACCTTCTCAAGATGGTACTTGTCTTGCAGAAGCGGTTACCGAACCTAATCATCAAAGTGTAAGAAAGGAGTTAAACAAAGGCCGATTGTTGTTCTATGTAAAATTTAATGGTGGTGAGGCATGCTTGGATGCTAACAATTTTGAATCTTTGTTTGGAATAAAACTCTAATAGGATGACTCTCGAACAGAAATACATTTCATCAACATCTCTTGACCATCGCAAAAAATATGCTCAGTTCTTCACTCCTGAAAAGATTGCTGAGTTTATGTGTCAATGGGTGTTACAGGGCAAGCAGAAAACCCGTGTTCTCGAACCTGCATACGGGTTGGGAATATTTTCGCGTGTGCTTGCTCAAAAATCGACTCTACCTGTTGATGCGTACGAAATTGACGAACAAATTTTTGCAAATGCAGTTACTTCTCGTCCCAATGGAGTGAATCTTAGAAATGAAGATTATTTTAAGTGTGATTGGAATGAAAAATATGATGCCATTGTTTGTAATCCTCCTTATCTGAAATTTCACGATTACGACAATGCTACTTACATACCAGATGTAAACAGTCATTTAGGGACAAAGCTTAATGGCTTCACAAACCTCTATACTTTGTTTCTTCTAAAATCAATAGCTCAGTTGCATGAAGGTGGACGTCTAGCATACATTATTCCTTCAGAGTTCCTCAACTCTGACTATGGTGTAGAGGTAAAACGAGCTTTGATAGAGAGCAACACCCTAAAGCACATAATAGTCGTCGATTTTACAGAATGTGCTTTTGACGATGCCTTAACGACGGCCTGTATCCTCCTTTGTGAAAAAACGACTAGTTCAGTAAGTGTACGTTTCTCGCTTGTCAACAACATAGAAGGGTTAAACACTTGTTTTAGTGAATACGTGGAATATAATACCTCAGAGCTTGATGCAAACATAAAGTGGAAATCATACTATGAGGAAGGTAATAGCTACAAATACAATCATCTTGTGCCTTTCTCCAAGTTTGCCAAGGTTTCGCGTGGTATCGCCACTGGTGCAAACGATTATTTTACGTTCAGACCTTCAAGGGTAGATGATTATGATATTCCCAAAGAGTGCTTGATGCCATGTATCTGCAAAGCCGTATATGCTCCACAGACTTTTTTTACTCAAAATGAATTTACAAAATTATTAAATGAAGATAAGGCTGTCTATCTATTTAATGGTAGTACTGCGCCAAACAACAAAAGAGTGCTAAGGTACATACATCTTGGCGAAGAATCAGGAATCAACAAACGCTATCTTACTGCAAGTCGTTCTCCATGGTATGCTATTGAGAATCGACCTCCTGCGCCAATATGGGTTTCTGTTTTCAACAGAAGCGGTTTGCGTTTCATTCGAAACGAAGCAAATATTTACAATCTCACAACATTCCATTGCGTTTACCCCAAAAACACAGGAGTTGATGTTGATGTTTTATTCGCATACCTCATTACTGATGTTGCAAAAGAGATTTTTCTCGACAATTCGCGTCAATATGGGAATGGGCTTGTAAAATTTGAGCCAAACGATTTAAATAAAGGCATGGTTGCGGATTTGACCTTGCTGAACACAAAGGAGAGTTTGTTTGTTAAGGATGTGTATGCATTTATTAAAGATACTCAGAAAGAGAAGGATGGAATACAGTTGCTGAATGAATTCTTCTCATTGAGATATACGGATGGCATAAACACAATAGACGAATTTAATGAAAGACTTCAAGCTCTAAAAGATGCTTCTTTATCTAATACAGAAGAAGTCATCAAAATAACAAATAAACCACATATAAAACAACTTAATTTCCTCAATCTCTTCGACCAATACGAACTTGAACCTATCACGCAGAACTTCATGGTTCGTGAGGACATTGAAGTTAAATACAGTGCAAAGTGCATTCATCGTAACCTGCCTATTGACCTTGCAAAAAACCTCCTTATCTGCAACGTCAAGAAGGATAATTGGGAGCAGTATCTCAATGGTTCGGCCATGATTTACTATACAGGCAAAAAGTTCCCGTCAACAGTTGCACTCAACAAGCTCTACTATTTCATGCCGTACCTCTCAGGAAAAGGTATTCGCGATCTTTACTATATAAAGATTGCTCGACTTGGCTATCGCAAGGAAGGACAAGAAAATGAGGACAAAAATGACCTGCGGTTAGTGTTCGAAATTGAACGTGTCGGTCAGTTATTCGATGACTACAAAAAAGTAAAACTCGAAATATGGCGTACGTTTACGGATACTACGATGGAGAATATTCTAAGTTTTAACAACGAAATATAGAACCTTAATTCCACAATACTTTAGTTTGTTATTATTTATAATGCCCTGAGCAACAATAACTTGCTCAGGATATTGCCATGTCATGATTTTCAATTATATTAGTGTTGAGAAAAAAATAAGCAAAACTCTGATATGACATGGCAAAGGTACAAATAAAATCTGAGAAACTCACTCCTTTTGGAGGAATATTTTCGGGTCATGGAGCAATTTGACTCCACATTGTTTTCTGTAATCGTCTCAACCCTTGGCCTAAGGTGTAGATTGTTCCATTTCATGGCACGTTTTCTCGCCATGGCAGAGAACACTGTGTTTTTTGGAAAAAAAGCCCCTCCCGTTTCTTCTTATTGAAGGACGGGAGGGGAAACTATGTTACTCAACTTTCGCAAGTAGCTAACAGGCTACTAATCAGTAATAAAATATCAATGTTGATGATGTTGTTTAGTGGTTTTGCTGACTGTATTAACATGACAAACAACTAAACAACCAGATAACAAAACAACTATGTAATACTGTTATATTGTCACGCTTTGAAACGCAAAAAATCGTTTTTGGAAACTGTTAACTGTTATCTGTTATTTGTTACGCTTAGGAATGATGTCATTGACCTGTCCTCGTGACAATAGAATAACTGAAAAAAGCAAGGGGAAAACCATAAACTGATATGTATGATTTTCCCTAAAAGCATTGGGGGAGATTCCCTGTAATAAGAATGTAGTACTCTTTTAACTGCTAATTAAAATCCTTGTAACCCTTTTGACACATTATATCCCTACCTTTGCACCCGAAATTTAACAGGTACCACCCCGAAAGGGGAAAGGTATCATCAACATTTAATAAAAGATATTATAGTCAGATAAAGAAAAATGGAAAAAAAAGTATCGGGTAAGCATAGCAGCATGAATGGCTTTGCTATGATGAAAGGTAGAG
>SAMEA104315429__coassemble_2572_pt1 | contig 7388 bp, 6 predicted proteins | sample SAMEA104315429__metabat2_high_PE_009 | metagenome-assembled genome bin SAMEA104315429 (sample SAMEA104315429) | gut metagenome | biome: Monkey gut; feature: monkey-associated habitat; material: faeces | place: China | collected 2013
AAACAACAAGACAACTAAACAACAAGACAACTAAACAACAAGACAACTAAACAACTAATGCCTCTGTCGGCGAACGCTGACGCGAGCAGCAGTATTAGTATTGGAAGTCGTCTTAGGCTTCGTCTTCTTCGCTTTCACCTCGGCATTAGTGGAGGAGGCAGAGCGATTGCGACCAGTGCGCTTCACCTTCTTGTTTGCCTTAGCACTTTTATCTATCTTAGCGATGCTGTCGAGAGAATCCTTACGCGCCTTGTCGCCCCAGATATTCTCCTCGAAAGCCTTGAGCTGCGCCTCTATCTTCTTTTGTTCTGTCTCTACAGCCTTCTGCTGGTCGCTATTGTCGCCAAAGCCTGCGGCATCATTCTTCACGAGCGTCTCACCCAGCATATTATTGGTCTTATAGATAGTGCCACGATACTTATTCTTGACAAAATAATCATCCACGCTCATCACAGCGGCATTATTGAGATTGGAGGTCATAATCATCTGCTTGGAGAGGAATGGCGCTATATCATCATACTTCACCCAGAAGAGCGGATATTTTGCCACGCCATCGCCAAAGTCATCGGCACGACTCATGATAGGGCATAGTGCCACTACCTTGGTGTGGAATGTGGCAGTGCGCTGATCGAAATACGATGACTCCTTCACATAATATGACTTCACCTCACGACTCGGAATGTCGGAGTTGTCGAGCTTCAGTTTGCCATCCTTACGCTCATAGAAGATATGATAATTGTCGAGGAAAGCGAGTGGCTTCAATCGTGCATCTGCCTCAAAGGATTCATTGCCGTCGATGCGGTATTCATAAGCTGGCACCTGACCAGACAGCATCAGTTTAAACATATATGTAAACAGATTCATCTGCGAACCAACAGGCTCCACAGGATAGTAGAGCGCGGCATTGTCGTCCTTGGTGAGGTCGAGCTCGCGATATACGTCACGACGCCATACCACGTCCTCTGACATCTTCTGCTGTGTAGGAAAAGACAAGAGGGCACGCTCTGTCATCGTATTGGCATTGCTTTTCTTCTGTGCGGCTTGCGCATTGGCTTTGCGACGCGCCTGTGGCTGCGCATCCACTGTGACCGATGCTAACATCATCACCGCAAGAAGTATCATCATTTTCTTCATATCAGTTGTTTTGTTGTCTTGTTGTCTTGTTGTTTTGTTGTCTTGTTGTTTGGTGATTTTGTTGTTTGGTGATTTTGTTGTTTGGTGGTCTGGTTGTTTGACTATCAACAAAACAACTAAACAACAAAACAACTAAACAACACATCAATTGATAAGCACCTATCGGACAATCACCTCCATTGACCCAGGCAACTGTCGTGAAATTCCGTCAGGACCCACGGCATGGATGCGGGAGATATAGAAACGCTTGGAGCGGGAGAGCTTGCGGAAGGTGTCCATCTGACGGGCAGAGAAGCGTGCCCCATCACTGACTACTGGCACCGCATTTCCCATATTGTCGAAGAAGACTGCCTCGAAAGCCGTCACCTTAAATTCTATGTCGAGCAGTCCATCGTCGATGGCGGCACGGATGCCATTGCTGCCTAACAGGGATGCCTTGGCAAGGGCTCCACCACGGAAGCGGTCATTGCCCACCTGGATATAGGCGGTAGGATCCGGCAACTTGCGCACATGAAATGCGAACTGCCCCATCTGCACCGGTCTGCCGGTCTGTGTGCTCGACACGGTGAAGGTGACATCCCTGCCTACGGCTGACGGACGGGCGATGTATTTGCCCGGAGCCACTGGAGTCAGCGTGCCACCGGTCATGCTCACTATCACTTTATTGAGCGGAACACCTGGTATGGAGACGCTCATTGGGTTGTTATATCCTGCATATAGCACGTTCATCAGGTCGGCAGAGACCGTAGCAGAAGGATCCACCACTGTGTATTTCTGCTCAAAGTTTCGTCGAATCACCTCGCCGCCTCCATTCTGCACCGTCATATAGCCCGAAAGGGTGAAGTCGCCTGTCTTGCCCGCCACAAACTCATAGGTGTTGTTGTGCAGATTGACCTGTCTGCCACCGATGTATATCTGTGGCTGCTGGGTGGTATCTACTGCTGCCATCACTATCTGGGCAGAGAATTTATCACCTCTTACCACAGTCTGAGCATTAGGGATTACGAAAGCGGATAGCTTATTGACGCGGATATCCTTCACGTCGATATTGCTGACAAGATTATGCAACACCTCTCCTTCGGCATAGCGCACATCGCTCTGAAGTTTGGAGAGCATGGTGATGGCAGCCGCTACCGGCATTCCTTCAAACATATACTCTTCCCAGTTCTTGTTGAGCGGATTCTTTCTACCTTTCACGGAAGTGGTGAGGTTAGCAGAGATGATGCTGCGTTGACTTTCGTCTGTTATCATCGAGAGGATGCGCTCGCGGTATGCGTCGATGCTCTTTCTTAGTTTGGCGCCCTTACCTGTTCCAGGTGCCAGCATCACATGATTGGCAGCTTCGAGGTCATCTACTCGATTGATATGATTGACATCGGCATCCTCGCCATCAGCTTCTTTGGCAATAGCCACCTTGAGCGACTGTGCAAAATTATAGAGCGAGTCACTCATCTGTCTGACGCCAACCGCCTTGTTATACCATTCCTGCACCTTGGCTGGATTGGCTTTCATCTGCTGGTCGAAAGCAGAATATATATTCTCATTTTGTTTCTCCGCATTCTTTGTGGATTTCACGAGACTATCATCCACGATGCTGAAGCCATCAAGCACCTCGCTGGAGATATTCATCGCCAGCATTGCCATCAGGACAACGTACATCAGGTTGATCATCTTTTGGCGTGGGGAAACTGTTCTTTTCTTTATTGCCATTTTTTTCTTTTAAGAAATAGGGAATAGGAGATAGGAAATAGGAGTATAGAGGATAGGGAATAGGAGATAGGAGATTACCTTCTTCGCCTTGAGGTTTCATCAAGAAAAACTAACTTTCATTCTTCATTTTGAACAGTTTTCACTAAAAGAAACCGTAACTCCCATTCTTCATTCTTCATTTTGAACACTTTTCACTAAAAGAAACGTAACTCATATTCTTCATTCTTCATTCTTCATTTTAAACACTCTTCATTCAAGAATTCTGCCCTGCCTTCATAGCATCAATCATACGAGCATAGATAGAGTTAAGCTCAGCGATTTGTGCCGCCATCTTGTGGGTCTGCTCATTGATTTCATCCTGCGTATTGATTTGCTGGGAAGCAGACTTGAGTTGCATCTCATAGATGCGTGCGATGCCGGTGAGGGTGCGGTTGAGGTTTTCCATTTCTTCCGAATCGGTGGTGATGCGATCTGTCTGCGCTCCCACCTTCAGGAGAAGTTCGTTAAGCTCATTGAGGCGATCAACATAGGTGGTGGTAGCCTCTTCCATAGCCTGCGCTGTCTCTGGAGTTACTGCAGGGGCAGGTGTTGGAGCTACGGTCACAGGGGTAACATCTCCGGTTGAAACAGCAGAGGCAGTGACGCCTACAGTTTGAGAGACAGGCTGAGAAGGAGCAACCACTGCAGATGCAGACTGACTACCTGCCACATTAGGCATTACGCTGGCACCAATGATGACGGTGCCCTCTGCTGCCCCACCCTGCTCTTCGGCGAGGGCTTCAGCTGCCAGTTGGCTGTCAGTGGCAAGTTCTCTGCCATCCTGTGTCTTATCGAAGGGACGGTCGAAAGCTGAAATGAAGAACACGAACACCTCGGTGCCCATACCGATAAACAGCATGACGTTGGCTCCTGGAAGGTGGGTCAGTTTGAATAGTGTACCGAGTATGACAACTGCAGCGCCCCATGAATAAGCGTAATTCATAAACGTCTGTCCTGCCACACTGTCCATCCACTTCTGAAGAAGATAGACTATATTGAATTTGCTGTATTTAGACATCTTTTTAAAATGAAGAATGAAGAATGAAGAATGAAGAATTTCCTGCCGGATTGAGCCTTTATGCTGAAGGGGAAACATCAATAAATAAAAATAAACAAATATATTTTCTATTTTTCAATTATTTTTCTCTATTGATAATTTATATCATCAGCAAACGCAATGCGCCAGAGCCTAACCAATCATCCCCCAGGGGGGATAAGAGGGGGCTGTAGAGGGCTCTTACTTCCTTTTGCTGCTCGGACTGGCAAAAGACCTGACGCAACGGAAGCCAATGTAAGAGCGAGGCTGGTTCTGATACTCCCACGTGCGCCAAGCAGAGCGGATGAAGCTCTCTGGATCTTTCCACGAACCGCCACGGACGCTCTTCTTCTTCAGTCGGTAAGGGTCTTCTTTGGCTGCCTTGTATTCCAACTGTGGGTTGAGGTCGTTCATAGCATCCACGCCGGCTTCGGTATAGATGGTGGAAGTCCATTCTGCCACATTACCTGCCATATCATAGAGACCGTTGCTGTTAGGGGAATAGATACCAGCCTTTGATGTGATGAGGTTGCCGTCTTTGGTGTAGTTGCCACGGTCTGGCTTGAAGTTGGCATAGAAGCATCCATCGCCATTCTTTACGTCTGGATTATTCCAAGGAAACTCCGTGCCGTCCTTACCTCGTGCTGCATACTCCCATTCTGCCTCTGTAGGCAGACGGTAACGCTGTATGTAACGTGCTTCTCCGCCAAGACCCTTGAGCAGGAATTCGGTACGCCATGCGCAGAAAGCATTTGCCTGCTCCCAAGTCACGCCCACCACAGGATAATCGCTGTAGGTAGGGTTGGAGAAATAGTTGCGCATATACACCTCATTATCTGAATTGGTGAAGTCATTGACCCAACAGGTGGTGTCAGGATAGATATTGACGATGTAGGTATTGAGGAAGTCCCATGGTCCTGAGAGCGGACGGTTGATGGTCTCGCGCACTATCTTTCCCTCGTCATCCACGTATGCCGTGTCCTTACTTATCATCACCACCTCATTTGGATCTACGGTATGGTCAGTGTTGAGGTTGCGTTCTTCCGGACGGAGACGGTTGCGACGAAGGGCTGCCGTGGTGTAGTCGTAAATCTCATAGCGGTAGTTCATCTGCGAAGCATCAAGCAGTTTCTCGCCAGTCACAGGATTGACCTCATAGAGGCTTTCGATGGCACGTAGCTGATCCTCATTCGGCTTGCGTGGCAGAGGTTTCTTCCAGTTGATGCGTGGATCGATAGGATCACCATTCTTATCCTCGGAAATCATATACGATTCATCGCCACCGTAGGCAGGGTCAGCGAGACGGGTGCGGAGAATGCTGTCACGCACCCATATCACAAACTGGCGATATTTCGCATTGCTCACCTCGGTCTGGTCCATCCAGAAGCCATCGACACTGATGTCTTTCACTGGTGTCTGCATACCCCATAGGGAGTCCTGCTTCTCGATACCCATACGGAGCGAGCCACGGTTTATCTTCACCATGCCGTAAGGTGTCGGCTCTGTAAAGCCTCTGCCATTGCTGATGCCTGTCACCTCGCCTCCTGTGGCTGTGCTATTCATCATCTTGCCACCGAGACAACTGGTGAGTCCCGCCATCATCATGGCGACTGTTGTCAGAAATGTTATTGCGGTTTTTATGTTCATTGACTTGTTGTTTAGTTGTTTTGTTGTTTGGTGATTTTGTTGTTTGTAGTCTGGTTGTTTGCTTCGTTGTTTGGTGGTCTGGTTATATGACTATCAACGAAACAACAAAACAGGCTGGAAGCCTATACCGAGCGTAGCGAGAGTAACCCGGGACACAGTCTCGGGGGTACGACGTTATACTGGAACACTGTCTGGAAGACAGTACCACAATGGGCTACATTTGGCTTCTTGTTATTCATTTTTATATTTGGTACTGTCTTCCAGACAGCTTTTAATTTATTTTTTATATCCCCGAGACTTCGTCCCGGGTTACTCTCGCTACGCTCGGTGCAGGCTTCCAGCCTGATCTGTTGATTGGTGGTTTGGTTGTTTGACTATCAACTAAACAACAAAACAACTAAACAACAAAACTACAAAAACCTCACTGACTGATGTCGGTTCTTGCCCTTAGGGAAGAAGTTGATGTCGGTCTGGTAGGCGATGGAGATTTCATGAGAGCCATTGCCCATGGAGATGCCGTTGGTGTAAATCTCGTAACTGTAACTGAGCACTATGCCATGAAACTTGCCCGAGAGATAGACGGTGGCGGAGTTGTCTGGACTATATCCTACTCCAGCGCTCAGCAGTCTGCCCTCATAATTATATATAAGGCGGGCGGTGAGGTCGGCTCGATATGCAGTGAAGTCGGTGCGCAGAAGCGTAGAAGTGGCAATGGAGAGGAATGGATTACGCAACTGGAAGGTGTAGCCACCAGTGAGATAGACGGTGGGGTCTATCTTCAACTCGTTACGTTCTCCGAGTGCTATGAGGGGAGAATTGAGATGCTGTACAGATGCTCCGGCATACCAAGCGCCCTTGTTGTAATATATTCCTGCTCCGAGGTCCAGTCCGTTGCCATCCACTTTCGAGGTTGGGATAGCGTCATCGCCGGAATCCTCTACGTCGGCTTTTGAACCATCGAATGTCTCACTCAGCAATCCTGCCTGCAGTCCGATGCCGAGGAAGCCGTCAGCGAGGCTTTTGCGATATACATACTGCGCCGCGATATTCTGGTGGGTGAAGAGTCCGAGCTTGTCATTCATGAAGCGGAGTCCTGCTCCGTGGCGCATACCGAGGGCGTGGAATGGCATATCGGCGGAAACGTATGCTGTCTGGGGATTATGCTCGAAGCCAACCATGTCCATGGCGTATGCCAAATTGAGATTGAGCTTGGTGTCCTTTCCTGCTGCCGCCGGATTAAAGGAGGTGGGCATATCATAATAGTGAGAGAAAGCCACGTCATACTGTGCACTGACTTTCTGCGAAATCAGCGACATCAGGAGTGGCAATATTATCACTATACTATTACGGTTCACCTTAATATAACGCAAAAGGCACGGAAATATTACTTTTCTTGCCTTGATACTTGTTAAATAATGTATAAAATGTTGTTTCGTGGTTTAGTTGTTGGGTAGAGGAATAAAATATCAATAAATAAAAATATATAAAAAGGTTGTTGGTTGTTTAGTTGTCTTGTTGTTTAGTTGTCTTGTTGTTTAGTTGTCTTGTTGTTTAGTTGATTGTTGGTAGGTCTGGCTGGAAGCCAGTACCGAGCAGAGCGAGAGTAACCTGGGACGAAGTCTCGGGACTATAACCATGAAGAGAAGAGCTGTCTGGAAGACAGTACCACACGATAAGCTCATAGCGAACATTATGAATTATATTGCTCCTTCGCCTTACGGCTCAGTGCGCACGCGCTCAAAAAGGTCACGGATAACACCGATGCGACGGATTTTATCTTTCACAGATTTAATAATATCATGCGTTACCACTTGATATTGGA
>SAMEA104315429__coassemble_2691_pt1 | contig 7159 bp, 9 predicted proteins | sample SAMEA104315429__metabat2_high_PE_009 | metagenome-assembled genome bin SAMEA104315429 (sample SAMEA104315429) | gut metagenome | biome: Monkey gut; feature: monkey-associated habitat; material: faeces | place: China | collected 2013
AATCAGCATTATTTACTAAATATCAATCAGTTAATTTTTAGAACTGCCCTTATAATATGAGCCAGCTTATTACCATTCCACTTTCTCCTGGAGTATTACTCCATCAGTGGCATCGTCGGCAGAGAATGTCGCGCCACGATACTGCACGCAAAGCATAAGCAGAGGTTCAGTGCTGTTGTTGCGTACAGAACGGCGTCCGTCAGGAGCCACTCTCACCACGCTTCCCTCGTTTACAGGGAACACCTCGCCATCCACCTGGAACTCTCCCTTGCCGGAAAGGAAGAAGTACAGTTCCTCATGATGCTTGTGGGTATGGAGAAAACCGGTCTCCGAACCTGGAGCGAAAACCTGAAAAGAGAACTCTCCGCCAGTGGCATCGACGCTTTGGCCGCCGAATACCTTGCCTGGAATTTTCACATCAGGACCGGGCTGCAGCACGTAATCCTTGATCTCACTCATTTTTCCGAAATCAGCAGCGGTGAAGTTTGCTGCCTTTGCGATGGTCTTTACTTCTTTCATGTTGCTAAAAATAATAATTTGTTTTACTTGTTTTTGAATTGTTTTCTTTGTAAGTGATGGTAAAATAACAACTTGGTACGATTTGAGTGAAAAATGTACCATATCAATATGAGGTTCAAATCATACCAAGTTGTTTTTTCACCGTCACTAAATTGTGATGCAAAGGTAAGATAAAAAAGCAGACTTTACAAGAGGGAACCGATGGGTAAGATGGTTACTTGAAGGTGACTAATGCTGATAATCAGATGAAAAGAAATAATAGTATTAACTTAGATTAACTTAGGACGTTTGGTGCTCTGAAGAATGTTGGTTACCTTTGTAGCCTATTTCTGATTATAAAAGAGTTACGTTATGACAAGAGTGATAAAAGAAACAGTATTTCCGGACTGTCCGATACGCAATGTGCTTGCCCGCATATGCGACAAATGGTCTCTCCTTATTATATATACTCTGAATGCGCATGGAGGCGAACCCGTCCGTTTCAATGCGTTGCGCAAGCAGATACCAGATATTTCCCAGAAGATGCTTACCAGCACATTGAAGACTTTGGAAGCCGATGGCTATGTCAATCGTAAGGTTTATGCGGAGGTGCCGCCGAGAGTGGAGTATTCACTTACGCCGCGTACGGATACGTTGATTCCAATAATGGACAGCCTGATAGGGTGGGCTTCCGAGAATATGGCGGAGATTTTGAAGACAAGAAATGGGTCGGGAAACTGAAGGATGCCTCGCTGATTGAAGTTTGTTCCTATGGAATGCGCAATGGATTGCGTTGCATTGTATGGGAAAAAGAAATGGTAGTTAATGAGCGTTAAATCTTTGGTGGTCTCATTTTTTTTTAGTTACTTTGCACCGAAATTCGGTGTATTGTGTTCATATACGCCGGATTTTTGTGTTTATATTTATAAAACTGTTCGCAATCTAAGCGGATAATACGGCAAATGAAGAAGAAAAAAAAGACAACCAACGGAAGGCGTGTGGGACTGCAGGTGGTGACACTTTGCATCAGCACAAGCCTCGTACTTATATTGCTCGGAATGGTAGTGTTTACGGGATTGACTGCTCGTAACCTCTCCAATTATGTGAAGGAGAATCTGACTGTTACGGTGATGTTCTCTGGAAATGTAAGTGATCAGCAGGCGAGAGTGGCGTGCTATAAGATTCAGAAGAAGCATTATGTGAACCATCTCGACTATATCAGTCCGCAACAGGCATTGAAAGAGCAGACAGAAGCTCTCGGAGCAGACCCGTCAGAGTTCCTGGGAGAGAACCCTTTCACCCCTTCTGCCGAGGTATATCTTAAGGCTGACTGTGCCAATGCAGACTCCTTGAAATGGATTACTAAGGAATTGAAGAGCTATAAGCAAGTGGAAGAAGTCAATTATCAGCAGGACCTGATGGACAGTGTCAACAAAAATCTCCGCAAGATAATGTTTGTGCTCATCGCTTTGGCGGCACTTCTGACCTTTGTCAGTTTCACGCTTATCAGCAACACCGTGCGTCTCAGTGTCTTTGCACGCCGTTTCTCCATCAATACGATGAAGCTTGTAGGCGCTTCATGGGCATTTATCCGTGCGCCATTCCTGAGGATGGGCATGGTGGAAGGATTCCTTTCTGCCATACTTGCAGACGTGGCGCTGGCAGGATGCTTCGCTGCCCTTTACAATTTTGAGCCTGATATCATGGATGTAGTGACCGTTGAGACTCTCGTAATTACAGGCGTCTCAGTGCTTTTGTTCGGCATTCTCATCACTACTTGCTGCGTCTATCTCAGCGTAAACAAGTATCTCAGGATGAAGGCAAAAGACCTTTACAACTGGTAAAGGGCGATATCAATAACAGAACAAATTATTTCTGAATTATTCAACGTTCACAAGTGGAATGACTTCCAGCAGTCTTCACATCATCAGGAAAGGCGGATTTGTCAACAAAGAGAAATAAGTAAGACATAGAAAAGAATATAACGGTCCGCTTTTTATTTGTTGGAAATCCTTTTAGAAACAGGATATGTGGCGCTTGTGGAACTTAACAGAATCATAAAACTCATGGAAAAGAAAAACCTTGCATTAGGAAAAGTAAACTTTATCATGCTCGCTATCAGTATGGTAATCGTAGTAATCGGATTCGTACTTATGAGCGGAGCATCTTCAGACCCTACCAAGTATGACCCAGAGATATTCAGCACAATGCGCATCAAGGTGGCACCAGTCATCTGCTTCGTAGGCTTTGTGTCTATCATCGCCGGTATCATGTACCGTCCGAAGGAAAAGAAAGATTAAGGATAAGTAGGTAATCAAAATTATTTTGATAATGAATAGATGATAATAATTGTTTTTCATTATTATAATATCTATACTCTCTTGTGCGCATCTACGTCCTGTCTCATCAGTCATGATGCCCGCATCATTCCTTCTTCTACAGAATGTAGCTGCATCACAATAGAGCATAGCTATTATAAAAATAATTCTGATCACCTACTTAACAGAAAATATGCTGTTTTGATTGACAGTAGAGATACCCGACCTGCAATAAATGCAGGACGGGAACCAAGGCTATGCGTGGTGGAAAAACCGCGTAATAGCCTCTGACTGCTGCAAAAAAGAAAAAGGAAAAACAAACAAGACAATGAACGAAGTACAAGCACTTATCCTTGGATTTATCCAGGGACTTACAGAGTATCTGCCGGTAAGTTCCAGCGGACATCTTGAATTAGGAAAGATATTACTCGGTCCTGAGGCAGAGGCAGGCGGACTTACATTCGACATCGTGGTGCATGTAGCCACGGTGTTGAGCACATTGGTGGTGCTCTGGAAGGAAGTGGCATGGATTTTTACAGGTATGTTCCGTTGGGATGGCAAAATGAATGACGAGCAGAAATATGTGGTCAACATCCTTATCTCTATGATTCCTGTAGGAATAGTAGGCCTTTTCTTTAAGGATCAGATAGAGGCTCTCTTTGCTGGAGAGGTAATCAAGGTGGTAGGATGCTGCCTTCTCGTGACTGCAGCACTGCTCACTATGACACATTTCTATGTGCCAAAGGAGAAAGAGCACATCTCTCCGCTCCATGCTTTCATCATCGGAATAGCACAAGCCATAGCAGTATTGCCAGGACTCTCACGCTCAGGTTCCACCATCGCCACAGGATTGCTCCTTGGTAATAGTAAGAAGAATCTCGCGCAGTTCTCTTTCCTCATGGTGATACCACCGATTCTCGGAGAGGCAATCCTCGACTTCAAGCATATATTTGCACCATCTCAGGAGTATCTTGCCACCCATGCTATCGGCGCTCCGATACCTACCACATCGCTCATCGTAGGCTTCGTAGCTGCATTTATCAGCGGTTGCTTCGCTTGTAAGTGGATGATAGCTCTCGTAAAGAAGTGCAAACTCTACTATTTTGCCATCTATTGTGCCATTGTCGGCATCATAGCTCTCTGCTGTTAAGTAGGTGATCAGAATTATTTTTATAATAGCTATGCTCTATTGTGATGCAGCTACGTTCTGTAGAAGAAGGAATGATGCGGGCATCATGACTGATGAAACAGGACGTAGATGCGCACAAGAGAGTATAGATATTATAATAATGAAAAACAAATATTATTATCTATTCATTAAAAAATAATTTTGATTACCTACTTAAGTAGGCAATCTCGATTGCTTTTCATACAAAAATCGATGTTTGATCGCCTGCTGAAGCAAAGAAAGGTCTCTGATTATTGACGTATCAATACGACAACCGATAACCTCATACCTTAAGAATGTTAGATTTTCAACAAGGAGAATTCATATATTTCAATAAGCCGTACCGTATGTCGAGCTTCGGAGCTTTGGCATTCGTGCGTACCAGAATATCAAAGAAAGTGGGAACAAAGCGAGTGAAGACAGGCCATGCAGGCACTCTCGACCCACTTGCTACTGGCGTTCTCGTACTCTGTACTGGTAAGGCTACCAAGCAGATAGACTCACTGATGCTCCATGATAAGGAATATACAGCAACGCTACAGTTTGGTGCTACCACTCCAAGTTTTGACATGGAGCATACTGTGGACTACACTTATCCGAAGCATCACATCACTCGTGAGTTGCTCGAAGAGAAATTGAAGACCTTTATAGGCGACATACAGCAGGTGCCACCAGTCTTCTCTGCCTGTAATGTGAATGGTATTCGTGCCTATGAACTGGGCAGAATGGGGCATGAAGTGCAGCTGGAAGCCAAGACAGTGCATGTGGAAGAAATCGAATTGACAGACTTTGACGATGCCAACAAGACGGCATCCATCCGCGTAGTCTGTGGTAAAGGCACTTATATCCGTTCCCTTGCCCGTGACATCGGAAAGGCAGTAGGCTCAGGAGCTTTCCTTACCTCCCTTTGTCGCACCCGTGTAGGCAATGTCAGAATAGAGGATTGTCATACCATTGACAACTTCCAGGAATGGCTTGACGGTCAGGAAGTGGCACCTTACGTAGAGTGTGTGCAGAATCCTCCCGGCACAGGAAAGAGCAAAAAGCATCGCTATTGGAAGAACAAGAAGCGCATGGGCGACAATTAGTCCAATGCAATCTTGATGGCTTACCCAGTCTTACAGATTTACAATTAGTAGGAAATAAAAGTCATTTTGATAATGAATGCACAGTAAGTAGGTAATCAAAATTATTTTGATAATGAATAGTAATTATAAAAATAATTCCGATTACCTACTAATGAAATGGCTTCTATATTATTATAAGAATAATTATAATCACCTACATAGTACTAATATTACAGAATAGAACAAAGATCCATATATAATATAATGAAACTTTCTAATTTCAGATTCAAACTTCCAGAGAGCAAGATAGCCCTCCATCCACATTCTATAGAGCGTAAGGTGACTAATTCAGCTGGTGAAACGACTGTGTTTACACTCAAGCGTCCTGACGAAGCTAAGATGATGGTGCTCCATAAAAAGTCACAGAGGATAGAGATGTATCATACTGATGATGAGAACAATCCTATCGTAGATGCGCATGGAGACAAGCAATTTATCACCTGTAAGGATATCACCAATTACTTCGGTGAGGGAGATACATTCATCTTCAATGACACAAAGGTGTTTCCTGCACGCCTCTGGGGCACCAAGGAAAAGACGGATGCCAAGATTGAAGTGTTCCTCCTTCGTGAGCTCAATGAGGATATGCGCCTTTGGGACGTACTCGTAGAGCCTGCCAGAAAGATACGTATCGGCAACAAACTCTTCTTCGATGAGAGCGGAACAATGGTGGCTGAGGTCATAGATAACACCACAAGCCGCGGACGTACACTTCGTTTCCTCTATGAATGTCCACATGACGAGTTCAAGGAAGAGCTCTATAAACTCGGAGAAGCACCGCTCCCACGCTATATCATCGACCATAAAAATGAGAATGGAGAGTATGACCGCAAGCCTACAGAGGACGATTTTGAGGATTTCCAGTGTGTCTTTGCCAAGAATGAAGGCGCTGTAACAGCTCCTGCCACAGGACTTCACTTCTCTCGTGAGATGATGAAGCGCATGGAGATATTCGGCATCAATTCTGCTTTTATCACTTTGCATTGCGGTCTCGGCAACTTCCATGAGATAGAAGTGGAGGACCTTACCAAGCACAAGATGGACTCAGAGCAGATGTCTATCAATGCAGAAGCATGCAGAATCGTCAATGAGACAAAGCTTGCAGGACATCATGTATGCGCCATCGGCACCAGCGTGCTAAAGGCTACAGAGACTACTGTCGGCACTGACGGCATGCTCAATGAGTTTGAAGGCTGGACAAACAAGTTTATCTTCCCTCCATACGACTTCCGTCTCGCTGACTCTATGATGGCTAATTTCTATCATCCAGAGTCTCCGCTCATCATGGCGACAGCGGCATTCGGCGGTTATGATCTCGTGATGAAGGCGTATAAACTCGCCTTGGAGAATGATTATAAGTTCGGATGTTTTGGCGACGCATTACTCATACTCAATGACTAATAAGCATATAGTATATTTTGGCCTCGGTTCCAACCTTGGTGACAAGGAGGGGAATATCCGTAAGGCACTAATAATGATGGAAGAGCAGATAGGGCGACTTGTGCGCCAGTCTGCTCTTCTTGTTACCGAACCGTGGGGATTCGAGTCGGACAATGCCTTTGTCAATGCCTGTGCATGCTATGAGACCACTCTCCAGCCGCTCGAAATACTGCGTCTCACCAAGGAAATAGAAATCCAGTTGGGGCGCAAAGTCAAGTCATCTGGAGGGCAATACCATGACCGTAGCATCGACATTGACATCCTGTTGTATGACAATCTGGAGATGCAGACCGACGAACTCACCATTCCCCATCCGCTAATGCAGAAGCGTGACTTCGTGATGATTCCGCTTAGCGAGATACTATCCTGACGGATATTGATGATGAATTAGATTACGTATTTGCCTGTCATCGTTATTTGTCGTGGAATAGGATTAGTAATTGATAGAACTTTCGCAAGTAGCTAACAGGCGACTAATCAGTAATAAAATATCAATAAATAAAAATAAACAAATATAAGTAGGCATTATTGCATTCTGCAGAGGGTGCCAAAACTTAACCCAAGTTTAACATAGCCAAACCGTTTCTCTTGCAGTATCAGCCAGTTAG
>SAMEA104315429__coassemble_3265_pt1 | contig 6151 bp, 6 predicted proteins | sample SAMEA104315429__metabat2_high_PE_009 | metagenome-assembled genome bin SAMEA104315429 (sample SAMEA104315429) | gut metagenome | biome: Monkey gut; feature: monkey-associated habitat; material: faeces | place: China | collected 2013
CTGGAAGCCAATACCGAGCGAAGCGAGAGTAACCCGGGACGGAGTCTCGGGATTAGAAGAGAAGTAAGAAAAGCTGTCTGGAAGACAGTACCTTGCCCAAAACACACGCCCCTGTGTCAGCCGCGTTACCGGCTGACGTTAGTTAGTTACCGCCACCGCGTCAGCGCGATTTTTCACTTTTCACTTTTCACTTTTCCCTTTTCCCTTTTCTCATCCAGGGAGGGGTGGGGGAGGGCTTCTACCTCAACTTCTTCAACCTACGACGGCGGCGCTGCAAGTGTTTGCGACGACGATAGCGACGTGAAAGGACGGTGATAAGGATGGCGGCAAGCACTGTGGTGATGATGATTATCATGCGAACATTGAGCGAATCACCCTTCACACGGCTCCACATCTCCACCATTGCCTCTGTCTTGTCTGCGCAATCGTGCATCAAGGCGCAGCGCTCTATGACGGACTTGTCAGGATAATAGACAGGATTGAGAGGCACGTGTGTGGCTTTTTCACCAAACATATAACTGGCATCGAGGCATGGGATGGTGTCGCGACTGCCGGCATTCTGCTCCTTATATTGCTGTATCATGCCTTTCAGCACTTCTGGAGTGCCTATCACAGAGACGTAACCGATGGCTTCCATATTGCGTATGGCATTCTCCGACTTACACATGAAGTCGATGAAATAAGACGCTGCGTCAGGATTCTTGGCATATTTAGGTATCACCCATCCGTCAAACCATACGTTGCTGCCTTCCTTTGGCACTACGTAGCCCAGGTCCACGCCCGCCGCCTTGGCTTCTTCCATAGCCCAGGCAGCGTCACCGCTCCATGTGAGGTTAGCCCAAGCCTTGCCTTTTGTCATCGTCTCTTTACCGAAGTCCACCTCCCATCCGAAGATGTTAGGCTTGGCACGCTTGAGGAGATTCTCCACGAGAGCTATGTTTTCATCCGTGATATTCTCCACGAGTTCATCGCGAGTGACGCGCTCCTTCTTGATGTCATCATAGCGGGCAAAGCATACGAGGCAGGAATATACGTCGCGGAAAGCATCTTTCATGAGGATTTTTCCTATGTAGCGAGGGTTGAAGAGCGCCATCCACGACTGCAGGTCAGAGGCTTTGAGGTATTTCTTATTATACATAAAGCCGGTGGTTCCCCACATATATCCCACGGTATAGTCGCTCACTCTGAGTCCGGGCTGGTCTTTAGGAGCCATCTGTTGGAATTTCTCCACGGCAAAAGGAGCCACATTGTCATACCACATCGGGGTGCCTGTAGATTGCACCAATCGTTTGTTTATGGGCTGTAGAAGTCCCTTTCGGAGCATCCTCTCGATGATATATTCCGATGGACATACCACGTCGTAGTCCTCATGGCCCACTTCTATCTCAGTGAGCATAGACTCATTGATGTCGAATGTGGAGTAACTGACGTGGATATACTTTCCAGTCTGTGCATGATACCATTTCTCAAACTCAGGTATCAGTTCCTCATCTATATAGTCTGCCCAGTTATATACTTTCAGTATCTCGTCTCTCTCTATCGCATTAGCAGCTATAGAGAGGGTCAGGCATATCAATATTATTAGTTTTTTCATTCGGTGTATTGTTATTATCCGTCGGTGATGCGACGGACACAGGGGCTATCTATTATTCTTAAATCGAGGCTTTGGAGCTTTCCTGTTGGCACGAATATTCACCACTATCAGCAGCAGCAGGATGGTGATGAAGATTAAGGCGGAGAGAGGACGCAGCTCTGGAGTCAGTCCGCCCTTCCTGGCATCAGAGTAGATGTAGGTGGAGAGAGTCTCGAGTCCGTCGCTGCCTTTGGTGAAGAATGTCACGGCAAAGTCGTCGATAGACATGGTGAGGGAGAGGATAAAGCCACTTATCATGCCTGGCAACAGCTCCGGAACCATCACCTTACGCAGTGCCTGCATAGGAGTAGCACCGAGATCGAGAGCTGCCTCGTAGATATTAGGATTCATCTTAGTCAGTCGCGGCATGACAGAGAGCACCACATAAGGCGTGCAAAAGGCGATATGAGCACAGATGACGGTGAACATTCCCCTGCTTATACCAAGGAATACGAAGAGCAAGAAAATGGAAATACCAGTGATGATGTCAGGATTGATCATCGGAATATCATTGAGAAACGTCACAGCCCGACGCTTTGCTCCTCGCATATTGTGGATTCCTATAGCCGCTACAGTGCCCATAATCGTGGCGGCAGTGGCTGAAATGACAGCTATTATGACCGTATTGATGAGTGCAGAATACAGAGTAGTGGCGCCCTGGGAATGCCCGGAGAAGAGATTCTGATAGAGTCCAGTGGAGAATCCAGTCCAGTTGCCCAGCACTTTCGACTCCGTAAAACTATAGATGATAATGACAGCTATAGGCGCATAGAGAAACACGAGCACGAGATAGAGGTAGAGATTAGCCGCTATCTGCTTCCATTTCGTTTGTCTTAGTCTTATCATGCTTTGCCTCCTTCCTTTTCCTCTTTATCTCCGAAGAAACTTGTAGCACATATCAATATGAGCAATATGAGCGACAGAGCCGCACCATAATTGAGCATTACGCCGGAATTGATGTTCTCCTGAATCGTAGTACCGAAGAGCTTGATATTATTCATCGTCAGCAATTCAGCCACAGCGAAGGTGCTGACCGTAGGCAAGAACACCATCACTATGCCCGAGTAAACGCCAGGCATGGACAGCGGCAGCACCACGTCGCGAAGCACTTGCCACTGGTTAGCGCCGAGGTCCTGCGCTGCTTCGATAAGGCTGCGGTCCATCTTCTGCAGCGTGTTGTAGATAGGGAAAAGCATGAAAGGCAGGAAGTTATATACAAGTCCGAACAGCAATGCCGTCTCATTGAGCGGTAAAGCAAAGAAATCAAACAGCGCCACGGTGGCAAGAGTGCGCAGAAGCATATTTATCCACATCGGGAGGATAAACAATACAGCCATCACTCTCGGCGTCTTAAAGTCCTTGCTTGCCATGAAGAGGGCGGCAGGATAAGAGATGACGAGGGTGATAAGCGTGGTAAGCATAGCTATGCCAATGGAATAGACGAGAGTATTGACCGACTCTGTCTGCAGAAAAAACTTCTCAAAGTTTCTCAGAGTGAAGTGTCCATTTTCGTCAATAAAAGCATAATATATGACGAGTACCAGCGGCAGCACCACAAAGATAGTCATGAAAATGACGTATGGCAACGCCCAGCGGGTCTTTTTTTGTTCGTAATTCATCGTTTTTAAAAATGAAAGACATAGAAGACCCCCTCTTATCCCCCTGTGAGGGGGAGGCCATATACGTTCTTCGGCTTGGGTTTCTTCTTTTTGTGTAAAAATATAGTCTCTTCCTCAAGGGAGGTCTCAGTATCCAGCCTCCCCCTCACAGGGGGATAAGAGGGGGTCTATTTAACCTCTATCTGCTGAGGCAATATCTTAATGCCCACCTCATCAAAGTCTTCCCATACGTCAGTGGTATCGACAAACAATTTCTCGTGGCTTTCCGTTTCCACGGTGAGATGATAGTGATTACCCTTATAAAGGATGAAAGTGATGATGCCACGAGTCATGCCGTCCTCAGGATTATCAGTCAGCTCGATGTCGAAACCGAAATCAGCAGTCACCTCATCGCCAGCCTGATGGCAGTGATGAGAGCAGAGGAAGCGAGTGTCGAGCATATCAATATGGTCAGAATCCACCACAGTAGCACGGATGCTGTTGCATAGATGCTCAGCAGGCATCACGTGGATACCCTCAGGCATCACGCTCATACCATAGTCTTTGCCCACCTCGTAAGCGTTATAGTTCTGCACCTGTATCTCATAGCCGTCAGGAGTGTCAAAAAACATCTCATAATGCACACCCTGGAAGATGCAGGAACGCAGTTTACCACGCCACTGACCCTGCTCAGGCTCAGTGTGAATCATGATATCCTCCGGACGAATCACCACGTCCACCTCCTGCTTCCCGGGAATAGTATCGACGCATTTGAAGTCCTTACCCATAAACCTCACCGAGTAATCAGCGTGCATCTCGCCATTAAAGATATTGCTCTCGCCAATAAAATCAGCCACAAAAGGATTGGCAGGCTCATTATAAATATCCTGCGGAGTGCCAATCTGCTGCACCACACCATCATTCATCACCACCACAGTGTCAGACAAAGTCAGAGCCTCCTCCTGATCATGAGTGACGAAGATAAAAGTGATACCAAGTCTTTCGTGCATCTCCCTCAGCTCCATCTGCATATCCTTGCGCATCTTAGCGTCGAGAGCAGAGAGCGGTTCATCGAGCAGCAGCACCTGAGGCTCATTGACAATAGCACGCGCAATAGCGACACGCTGCTGCTGACCGCCAGAGAGAGAATTGACATCACGCTCCTCATAGTCAGTCATAGACACCATCTTGAGCGCAGTAAGCACCTTCTGGTCAATCTCGTCCTCGCTCTTTTTCTTCAATTTCAGTCCGAAAGCAATGTTGTCATATACAGAGAGATGAGGGAAAAGCGCATATTTCTGAAACACAGTATTCATCGGACGCTGGTAAGGAGGCAACGGAGTAATATCCTTGCCTTCCAGCAGAATCTGTCCAGAAGAAGGAAGTTCGAAGCCGGCAATCATTCTCAGCAGTGTCGTCTTGCCGCATCCAGAAGGTCCGAGAAGAGTGACAAACTCACCCTTACGGATAGAAATAGAAGCGTCTTTGAGCACCACCTTCTTTCCGAAAGCCTTGCTTACGTGGTCTATTTTTAGGATAATATCGTTCATATATTATTATTATTAAAAAGCCCCCCTCCCGTCCCCCCTTGGGGGATGATAGGTTACGCTCTCCTCTTGAGGTTTCTAATTGCGTCAGCGCGATTTTTCACTATTCACTCTTCACTCTTCACTTTTCACTAAAGAAGAAGAGCCACCGTGTTGTCAGCCGCGTTATCGGCTGACGTTAGTTAGAAATCGCAACAGCGTCAGCCATTCTTCATATCAAATGAAGTTTTTGGGCGTGCAAAGTTACAAAAAAAGGGTGGTAAGTCATTGTTTTTTCGATTTTTATTTGGAAAAACGGAAAAAAAACCTTACCTTTGCACCCGAAATTGTCAAAACGACAAGCCCAGATGTTGGAATCGGTAGACAAGTCGGTCTCAAACACCGATGCTGAAAGGCGTGCGGGTTCGACCCCCGCTCTGGGTACATAAGATAATAGCTAAGCGACTGTTATGCAGTGCTTAGCTATTATTTTTTATGTCTTTAAGTGAACCATAATAAACTTTTGGTTGTTGGTTGTCGGTAGTCGGTTGGTACTGTCTTCCAGACAGCCGTCCCCTCCTTATTTATAATCCCGAGACTTCGTCCCGGGTTACTCTCGCTCTGCTCGGTATTGTCTTCCAGACAAACCTTATTGCGTCGATTGTTGGTTGTTGGTTGTTGGTTGTTGGTTGTCGGTAGTCGGTTGGTACTGTCTTCCAGACAGCCGTCTCCTCCTTATTTATAATCCCGAGACTTCGTCCCGGGTTACTCTCGCTCTGCTCGGTATAGGCTTCCAGCCTAATCTCCTTGTTTATTTGTGATAGTGGGTTAGTATGTCTTTTTCTTTTTCGCTTCCTTTCTTGCTTTAATAATTCTTCCAACATTTATAGCATAAGGGTCAGTATCGTAATCTTTTACGAATACTTGGGTGCCTGTTTTAGGGTCGGTAATAGATTCTATTAGCGATTCTTTTGCAACATCTTTTGCTACCTTGCATGATGTTAGGCAAAACAAGGAAAATATGATTAGCATGAGCGATAATGTTGCCCATGATTTTGGCTTTCTTATAAATTGATTCATTGCTTTATGTTTTTATTATATGAAAAGCTCATTTAACTACCAAGTCGTCAGCATTAATAGTTGGATATTTCAAGTTCTTCTGTTTAATGCAGAGTTCAATAATATTGCTGTCGGCATCGATACCTTTGCATAGCAATTCGCTAACACGTCGAGTACCGCCTGTTGGGCTGAATGTGATTTGATGTATATTCATAATGATAGTCCTCTATATGTTATGTTATTTACAGATGCAAAGGTAATGATTTTTATTTTATTTGCGTCTCTATTTGCAGCAACATTTTCTTAGCCTTCAATCCTCCTGCATAGCCAGTAAG
>SAMEA104315429__coassemble_4007_pt1 | contig 5279 bp, 4 predicted proteins | sample SAMEA104315429__metabat2_high_PE_009 | metagenome-assembled genome bin SAMEA104315429 (sample SAMEA104315429) | gut metagenome | biome: Monkey gut; feature: monkey-associated habitat; material: faeces | place: China | collected 2013
TTTCTCGCTAAGGAATAATCTCAAGCGAATTAAGCTAATCTCCTATTACCTATATCCTATTCCCTATTACCTTATAATTGCGTCAGCGCGATTTTTCACTTTTCACTCTTCACTTTTCACTAAAAGAAAAGTAACTCCCATTCTTCATTTTCCACTGAGGGGGCTACCACCAGACAACAAGATTTGCTCCTTCGCCTTCAGCTCAGTGCGCACGCGCTCAAAAGTTCACGGATAAAGCCGATGCGACGGATTTTATCTTTCACGGATTTCATTCTATCTTGTGTTGCCACTTGACACTGGATTTATTACGGATTATATTTGCGCCTGTACGGCGCTGGATAGCCTCCAGCAAGAGATAATCCGTGATAATCCATAGCGCCCGGCAGGCGCATATAAATCCAACAACACACAATAAAAATCCGTGAAAGAAAAAATCCGTCGCATCGGTGATATCCGTGATAGATTTTGAACATGGCGAGCAAGCCAAAGGCGAGTGAGCTCGTCAACAAGGTACTGTCTTTCAGTGAGGAATGAAGGCCCTCTCTTATCCCCCTCAGTGGAAGTTAAGGTAATAGGGAATAGAAAATAGGTAATAGGAGAATACACTTGCCAATCATGGTTTCTCGCTAAGGAATAATCTCAAGCGAATTAAGCTAATCTCCTATTACCTATATTCTATTCCCTATTACCTTATAATTGCGTCAGCGCGATTTTTCACTCTTCACTCTTCACTTTTCACTCTTCACTAAAAGAAAAGTCTAACTCCCCACTTTTTCTAATTATTTTTTACTACCTTTGTACCCAACATGGAAAAGGAAAGAGAAATAAACAAGCTGGAAACCCTAAAACAGGAGAATGAAAGGCTGAGAAAAGAGAATGAAAGCATGAAGAAGGAGATAGAACTCAACAAACTGCGAAGGCAGGTGACACCACATTTCCTCTTCAACTGCATCAGCGTAGCTTCTGCACTCGTGATGCAGTCACCTCATGATGCCGTCAAATTCCTTAAGTCTTTCGCACAGATGTACCGATACCTGCTGCAATATGGCAACGACTTCCATGTGCCGATAGAGCAGGAAATCAATATGATGACTGAGTATTTCAAGCTGATGACCATGCGTCATATAGACTGTCTGAAGCTGGATATCAGTGCTAAAGCTAAGAAACTGAAGCATCATCCCATCCCTCCGCTCGCACTCCAAGGACTGGTGGAGAATGCAATAAAGCACAATAGCCATACACCCGAATGTCCTCTCACCATCAAGATTGATACAGACGGTGAATACCTTATCATCACTAACAAGATTGTACCGCTACTCTCTGACACAAAATCGACGCATCACGGACTGAATTATATCAACCAATCCATGCTGCAACTATTCAGCAAGAGCATCATCGTGACAAACGATGGCAACACTTTCACTGTGAAAATTCCACTACTATAGTAGAAGAACCGGATTTAAGGGCCTCACTCTCTACTTAAAATAATAACTTTGACCACCTATTTATGAAGATTCTAATATTCGAAGACGAGATACACAATTATCACTTGCTTCACTCCATGCTGGAGAATATTGACCCCACAAACTATATCGTAGGACCAATATCAAGCGTTAAGCAAGGACAGGACTTCTTCCAGTATCTGCACCACGTGGATCTCATCATTGCCGACATCCAACTGAATGACGGTCTTAGTTTTGATGCCCTCCGCTTTGCCCCAGATGATATTCCAATCATCTTCACCACAGCATACGACGAACACGCCCTCCGCGCCTTCGAATACAATAGCCTTTCCTATCTGCTCAAGCCTATAGATGAAGAAGAATTGAGGATTGCCATCAAGAAAGCAAAACGCCTTATCCGCCCTCATGAGAAAGAATTGCTCGACAAAATCAGCGAAGAAAGCGTCTATCGTGAGCGCTTCGTGACCAAAATGGCTAAAGGAGATAAGGTGATTCTCGTGGCAAACGTGAGATATATCGCCTCCGAACAGAAAACGACATACATCCATCTCCTCGATGGTTCCTCCTTCCCTATCGACATGACGATAGAAACTGTCGCCAGACAGATGAATCCGAAGAAGTTCAAACAGGTAAATCGCAAGTATATAATTCCCATAGAGCAGATTTCCGCCACCGAGCGTCTTGCCAATGGCAGGCTCCGCCTCAGCCTAAGAGAAGATGACATCCCAGATATCTTCGTCAGTCGCACACGCCGCAATGAAGTATTGGAATGGCTTGACAGTTAATAGCATAGCTTTTACATCCTAATAACTATGCTTTTACATCCTAATAGCATAGCTTTTACATCCTAATAGCATAGCTTTTACATCCCAATAACTATGCTTTTACATCCCAATAGCATAGCTTTTACAAGAGCCCAACTACAGCCCAACAAGAACCCTCTTCCCCCTTCAGGGAGAGGGAGAAACTTATGGGGTAAGATTGGTTAGGGCCTGACAGTTTGGGTAAATTGGATCGAAATTAACTTTTATTCACAACTTTTCGGCTATAATTCTCCGAAAAAAAATTTATGCAAAAGAAGTTCCACCCTTCCACCTCTCACAATTCATGTACTTAAAAATCAGCACGTTAGATAAGGTGGAATTATGGGTGGAATATGGGTGGAACTTCGTGTAATTCCACCCATATTCCACCCATAATTCCACCCCGCATAAACCGCTGATTATCAGAATAATAACCGAGCAAAGGTGGAAGGGTGGAATTACAAACGACAAAAATTATTTTTCTGAAAATAGGGTCGAAAATGTATTAACAAATGTAAAAATACGCCTATAAATAAGCTCAGTAGAGATTGTCAGCAGATAGACAACCTCTCCTGAGCCATAAGAAAACGAGAAAAGAGACTCACCAATAGCAAGACGTACATAGACAAGTAAGCTGAGGATGGGGTGATTTGAGATCACCTCATCCTTTTACCGTTTATAGCTTATGTCTTTTGTGCTCCCTATTTTCCAAGAGACTTGAACATCTTGGTGATGCATTTTTTCTTCTGTTCCATGTTTGGGTGAACATAGAGATTAAGAGTTGTTGTGATGTTGGCATGACCGAGCAGTACGCTTACTGTCTTGTAGTCGCAGTTGCTTTCAATGCAGCGTGTGGCAAAGCTATGGCGCAGTCCGTGATACTTTAGTCGAGGAATGTCAAGATGCGCCATAAGCCGATGATAGTAGTTGCGGTAGGTACGTGGCTCGGTAGGTTTCTCCTCATTGGTCAGCACATAGAAGTCTGTGTTTACCACCTTTTTCAGAGGTTTCACCATCGCCAGCAGTTCCTTGTTCATCGGTATCTCACGGCATGAGTTCTTGGTCTTGGGTGTGTTGATGACCAACTCCGTGTGCTTGCGTTCGCCCTCCACCATGTAGATGCGCTCAATGGTGCGGTTCACAGTAATCGTTCCATTATCGGTGTTTATGTCCGACCATTTCAAACCACATATCTCTCCGATACGCAAGCCTGTAGTCAGACTGATATAGATACCGAGGTTGCGGAATGTGAAGTTCTGTTTGATGAAATCGAGGATCTTCTTGTGGTGTGCCACCGTCAGCACCTCTATTTCCTTGTTGGTCTCTGTCGTGGGGTACTTGATGTCCCACTCGCAATAGTTCATCCATTCGTTCTTTATTCCGAACTTCATAACCATTTTCAAGACAATCAGGATGTCCTTGACCGTTTTGATGCTGAGTCCGCCATTGAGTTTCTGCAAAACAAACTCCTGCACAAGTTTCTCACTCAGAGCATGACAATCGCCAAACGATGGCAGAATGTGATTCTCCAAAACTAACACATAAGCAGCGTATGTGGACTGCTTTACGTAGCGTTGCTTGTCACTTTTCCAAGCCAACGCAATTTCTCTAATTTTCTTTGTTGTCATTGTAATCCTTAATTTAAAAGGTGTACATATATAATTAGAGAAAAAAGAACCATTAAGTCCCAAATCTCAGATTCCCTGAGTTTCAGGGGGAGTGGGAGAAAACTAAGATTGGTGATATTGCTATAGTTGTTGGTGGAGGTACTCCCGACACAAATACTTCCCAATATTGGAATGGAAAAATTCAATGGTTTACTCCATCAGAGATAGGCAGAAATAAGTATGTATATAATAGTGTTCGCACAATATCAGAAGAAGGTTTGAACAAATCCAGTGCAAAGCTTCTTCCGATTGGAACTATATTGTTAAGTTCAAGAGCAACTGTTGGTGAATGCTCTATCAACAAGAAAGAATGTACAACCAATCAAGGATTTCAATCTTTAATACCCAAAGAGAACATTTCGAATGAGTTCGTTTATTATTTGATTCAGACCAAGCGAAAGGATTTAATAAGGAAATCTTGTGGCTCTACATTTCTTGAAATTTCAGCAAATGAAGTACGAAAGATTGTAGTATCTATACCATCTATCAAAGAACAAGACAAAATAGCAAAACTATTGTCACTTCTTGACGATCGTATCGCGACCCAAAACAAAATCATTGAGGATTTGAAAAAGCTAAAGTCTGCGATTATAGAAAAGTTATACTCTGAAATTCAAGGAAAAGAATACTCATATAGACAATTGTTTGATGTTGTAAATGAGCGTAACAAACAAATGGAATATTCCAATATTCTTTCTGCAAGCCAAGAAAAAGGCATGGTGAATAGAGATGACTTAAATTTGGATATTCAATTTGAACATAGCAATATTAATACTTACAAGATTGTCAGAAAAGGAGATTACGTTATTCATTTGCGTTCATTTCAAGGAGGTTTTGCTTTTTCTGATAAGTTGGGTGTGTGTAGTCCTGCATATACAATACTGCGTCCAAATAGTCTTTTAGAATATAGCTATTTATCCAATTATTTCACTTCTCAAAGATTTATAAAGTCTTTGGTTCTTGTGACATATGGTATTCGTGATGGACGTTCTATTAATGTAGATGAGTGGCTCAGAATGAAGATTACTATTCCGCCAAAAGAGCACCAGCAATATATAGTAAAAATGATTGGGAGTTTTGACAGAAAAATCGAAAGCGAAGAAGCGTATACTATTCTTTTGTCAAAACAAAAACAATATATACTTCGCCAGATGTTCATATAAAGCATCTGGCGAAGCCAGTATCTTATATAATACCAAACTCTCTTAGTTGCTTTTTGCTTATGGTTGGACTCTCTTTTACGGTATTGATAATCAGTTCCATCATTTCTGCATCGGAGATAACCCCACGATAAGTAATGTGTAAATAATAACTTCCGTAGTTTTCTGCGGTTAAGAGCAACATTT
>SAMEA104315429__coassemble_4225_pt1 | contig 5067 bp, 6 predicted proteins | sample SAMEA104315429__metabat2_high_PE_009 | metagenome-assembled genome bin SAMEA104315429 (sample SAMEA104315429) | gut metagenome | biome: Monkey gut; feature: monkey-associated habitat; material: faeces | place: China | collected 2013
CCATTCATTCACCGCACAGTTCTCTGAAATGGAAGTCGGCGAGTGTAAATGGCAACCATGGTCAGCGGAAGATACAGGATTCAAACAGACTGCAAACAAGTAAACTGTAATCCAAAGAAAAAATTAAGGTCATAATGTCCAAATAGAAAGATTTACCCCTGTCACAGTTAACTGTTGCGGGGGTAAATTCTTCAAAAAGGGAATTTCTATATTCATTTGCAATATGTCTTTTTAAAGTTAGTTTTAAGATGAATATATTCCATAACCAACATAAACATTTGCTTGTCGCCAATCGTGTTGCCTTTATGATAATAGGGGTTCTCGAGGCTGCGTGGGCACCGCTTGTACCATATGTCAAGAGAGCGTTTACAATAGACGAGGGTACTCTTGGGTTACTTATGCTGTGCAGTGGTTTGGGCTCTATCTGCGCACTTCCGCTTTCCGGTTTTCTTGTAAATCATTTTGGCGCAAAGAAGGTGGTTTATGTATCGGGATTGCTGATGGCTTTCGCATTGTTAGCCATAAGTCTGCTTATAAATATATGGCTGACAGGCGTGATGCTGATGGTTTTCGGAGGTTGCACCATCACCATTGATGTTGCGGCAAACATGAATGGTGTTACCGTCGAGCGCATGACGGGACAGCGTCTTATGTCAGGTTTTCATGGTGGCTATTCGTTGGGTACACTGATTGGTGCCGGAGCGATGAGCGTGCTGTTTACTTTGGGACTCATTCCTAAATGGGCTGTTGTTATTTGTATGGTGTTCATATTGCTGGCGCTGGTATTCGGATGTAGGGATTTGTTACCGAAAGAAGAATTTGTGTTGTCTGACGTACCTGTTGAGAAGCAAAGAAAAAATAAATTGTATATTCCACCTATGGTTATCGTGGTTGGATTGTTGTGCTTTATCATGTATGCCTCGGAGGGTGCCGTGATGGGCTGGTCGGCAATATTTGTCAGTCAAGAGCGTGGCGTTGACATGTCCATGGCAGGTTTCTTCTATACGGCATTTGCTGTTTCAATGACCATTATGAGGCTCTGTGGAGACAAAACCGTAAATAGATTGGGACAAAGGTTTGTAGTGGCCGGAGGAGCATTACTCATTGCTATCGGTTTCATGGTTGTAGTATTAGTTGATAGTTCCGTTGCTGCTGTCGCCGGATTTGTGGTTGTCGGCTGCGGTGCTGCCAATGTTGTTCCTCAATTGGTTTCCTTCGCGGCACATATCAAAGGAATGGCTGTACACAACATTATCAGTTTCATTAATGCCCTTGGATATTCGGGGATACTCCTCGGTCCTGTAATAATCGGATTCGTAGGGAAACATTATGGTTTACATATATCATTTGTCGGAATTGCTGTTTTTGTTTTAATTGTTGCGGTTGTTTCGTCTATAATATTGAAGTCCAAACGGACTATATCGCAAACAGATATAAGCTAATAATGGCTATACAATTCCCCAATAGGGGAAAGAAAAAGAGCTTCACGCTTATAGAATGAATTTATTATTTTTTTTCGTCATGTACCAAAACAAATGCCTTAATCCTCAAATCCGCAACTAAGCCCTTCAACGTCCTTCTTGCATGTACACGTCTTCTCATTACTGAATTATCAGTTAAATTGAGGAAGAAACACCCACTTCTGCCTACAACATCCCCTTACCACATAATGCGATTTGAGACAGTACTGATAACCGAACGTTTTCGTTAAGCCAGATGAGCAGAGCTAAGTTTACTTAAGCTCTGCCATGTCGAGAAAACGTGCCATGAAATGGAACGATCTACACCTTAGACCGAAGGTTGAGTCGATTACAGAAGACAATGTGGAGTCAAAATGCTCCATGATCCGAAAATATTCCTCCAAAGGGAGTGAGTTTCTCAGATTTTATTTGTATATTTGCCATGTCATATCAGAGTTTTGCTTGTTTGATTTTGCAACACTAAGGTAAGTGAAAATTCTGACATGACAATATCCTGAGCAACTTATTGTTGCTCAGGATGCTATATAAATGATGTTGAACTGAAATATTACGGAATTAAGGATTTATTATTCTGGTGAAACACCTTCCTTGCCTTAGCCATGGCTTCCTTAGCCATGTCATGGGTTTCTATCAGCAATGGGCTTTTGTGGTATTGCACAATCTTGACCCAGACAGAGTTGTGCCTTTTCTTTTCCTCGATGCATTGAAAAATCAAGTCCGGATTGGCTCTCGCCTTCCTCCCTCGCGACTCGGCAGAGATTGCAAGCGAGCTTGCATCTTTGCTCTCGCTGCTCGTTCGGTTGACTGATTTAGCCGTTGGAGTCTTGTCAAAGTTCAGAATATAGGCAGCGTTGGTCAGGAAGAGAATGTCGGAACTTTCTGGAATTTTCTGCATTACCTTAATCATGAGGGTTAGCATCATTCGGAACTCTGTGGTATGTAGGTCGCTGATTACATCACGGCTGATGATGTTGCCGTTACGCTCAATCACAACGGCAGCACCACCAGCTCGCTCTTTATGACCATAATCACATGAGCCACCTATCCAAACGTAATATGTAGATGTATCTTGTGTCATAATTGTTTTATCTTCAATGTCCGCAGATATTCCTTCTGCTCGGGCGTGATTCTGTAGCTCTCGATGGCCTTCTGGATGGTCTTGTTGTGCGTCCAGGGAGCAAGGCGGTTTTGTTCGATGTAGGGAATCGCCTGGTCCCATTGTTTGGCAAGAGCCGTGGCGAAGAACCAGGCTACCATCATCTTTACGTAATACTCTTCACTCCTTACAGATGCAGGAATTTCAAGATATTCTGCCTTGAAGTCTTTGTCCAGATAATGAGACATAAGTGTCTCTATTCCAAAGCGACAAGTATAGACGTGTGATGATTTACTCCAAGTCATAATCTTCGCCAATAGTTCCTTCTTGTGTTTGGCAAATACCTTCGGAGACATGATGTCGCAAACTGCCCAGTTGTCCAAGAAAGGCAGAAATTTCTCAGTAAGACGAATGCATTCTTCGTAGTCCTTCACCTCGGAAATGAGGAGACCGTGAAGCATGTTCTCATCGTAGTATTCGTGAGGAAGTTGATGAAGGAATTCCTCGCATTCTGTCTCCTTTGTAAATTCTTTTGCGAACTTGCGAAGCACAGGCACACGAATGCCTATGAAACTCTCCACAGGCACTCCCGGTGTCAGTTTGGCTTGGAAAGCAGCATACTGCTTATCCTGCATGGCGAACAGTCGTTCTTGAAGCGAAGTCATAAATTCTTTGTTTTATAATGCAATATAGAAGGAGCAATTGCCTCTTTATTCCATTCTTCCATATTTCATTTCCACGCCTTCTTTATCGTACTGCTTGCGCTTGCCGGTTGGTGGCTCAGTGAGCGTGATGCGAACTACGACCGTGCGTGATAGGGAACGGGCGATGCTCTGGTCGAAAGCATCCATGTGTTGAGGAAGGAAGCGTTCACAGATTAGTCTAAGACCATGAATCTTCTCTGCATCCTCGGTCACTATTTCAGCCTTGCCGAATGCGATGGCTGATTTGAATTGCAGGGTGAAACTGCCGTCTTTCGGACCAACTGTAGGCGCACAACGGGTTACGGCTGAAAGGCAAACCTCAGGATGAGCCTTGATTGCCTCCAACTTCTTGCCTTCCAAGGCACCATGAAAATACCAGTTCATATCATCATCTGATGCGAGCGACAGCGGTAAACCATAAGGTTTGTCGTCTTCGTCAATAAAACTGACAGTTATATACGGAGCCTTGTGCATTACTTCCAATGCCCACCCACTATCCATTGCTCTTGATTCCTTTCTCATTTTTATCCTATTAATTTAATAATCTGTTTATCCGAAGCATCAGGCAGGATTTCTTTCAGATGCTCGAAAATCCTTTGATAAGACTCTTCTGGAGTGCGGTTACATTGGCAAGCCTCCATGCCATAGAGATCTTCGGGAGTATTGAGCAGCGACCAACCCCAACCATATTCATGATTGTGCTTGTCACGAGGATAGATGAAATCCTCGGTCACGATGTAAGTCGCCATTTCCAGTCGGGTGAGATAACCGTCAAACTTGCTTCTCATTCCCTTGCCCGTGAAACCACAGGCTGCCCGAAGTTCTCTTGTGATGAGACTGCCCGATGATTGAAGCGTGCTGAGAATGGCTCCTTCTATCGAGTCATCATCTGGGCGAGGAAACTTGTTTCTTCTGTAGTTACAGAAGTCCGGCCACCATTCCTGACTGATGAATCCTGCTTTCTTGTTAAAAAACTTTCCGTACATACACGGCATTTCCTGCACAATCTCGCCCTTCCATTTCCATAATTGCCAGTCCCAACCGCCTTCAGGAAATGTTACATATCGGCAATTCTCTGCCACGATGTCTTCGGCAGAGAAACCTTCAATGCCACTATCAAGGAGAGGGAGGAAGCCGATTTTCTGAATCAGCTCCATCATGCCTGTTGCTGAATATATTTCAGGAAAATTCATGTTCATTTTATATTTTATCCTTTGTACTTAAACACTTTGACCATATCCTTGTCGCCACCCACAAGTTGGCTACATTTGTTCAACATACCAGTATCGACGAAACCGCATTTCTCCATGACTCTTCCCGATGCAGGATTTCCGGTGAAGTGGTCTGCCCAGATGTTTTCGAAATGCTTTACTTGGATGCAGTAGTCAAGCATCAGTTCCAAGGCTTCGGTGCAGATTCCCTTGTTCCAATAAGGCTTACCTACCCAGTAGCCCACTTCACAGTCGTTCTCTCCGATAGGGATGTTGCTGGTTTCATGGGTGTAGTAGCCGATGCAGCCGATAGCTTCGCCAGTCTCTTTCAACACAATCGCCCATGTCGTGTCATTATTGAAGTATGTCCGGATTATCTCCCGACTTTCTTTTACAGACTTATGCGCCGGCCATCCTGCACGAGGTCCCACGTCCGGGTCTGAGGCGTACTTGAAGAGTGCCTCTGCATCAGATTCCTCCCAATAGCGAAGTAAAATTCTTTCTGTTTCCATTTTCTTTATTTCAAAGCCTTGCCGTCGGAGAAAGCGTTTCCGACTTTCTCGCCCAGTTGGATA
>SAMEA104315429__coassemble_6395_pt1 | contig 3745 bp, 2 predicted proteins | sample SAMEA104315429__metabat2_high_PE_009 | metagenome-assembled genome bin SAMEA104315429 (sample SAMEA104315429) | gut metagenome | biome: Monkey gut; feature: monkey-associated habitat; material: faeces | place: China | collected 2013
TACCGAGCGTAGCGAGAGTAACCCGGGACGAAGTCTCGGGGTTAAAGACAAGAAGGAAGGAGCTGTCTGGAAGACAGTACCTTATTGATAATGCGCTTAGTCATTTCGATGTCTTTGTATGTTTTGGTACTGTCTTCCAGACAGCCCTCCCTCCCTGCATCATATATCCCGAGACTTCGTCCCGGGTTACTCTCGCTTTGCTCGGTATTGTCTTCCAGACAAATCTTATTGTGTAGTCGTTTGGTTGTCTTGTTGTTTAGTTGTTCAGTTGTTCAGTTGTTTAGTTGGCTTGTTGTTTAGTTGTGTGCATTGCTTATACATTCAACAAAACAACCAAACAACGAAACAACAAAACAACCAAACAACCAAACAACATAATTTACCATAGCCGTGGCATCTTATAAGCGAAGGTCAGAAGGACATAGCGGGTCATGCTGTCGTTTGTAGTCATCCTGTTGCCCGTGGCATTGGAAGAGAAGACCACGTCTCGCTGCTTTCCAAGCACGTCGAAGGCATTCAATGTGAGGGAACCACGCAGTTCTTTCAGGAAACGGAACCTCAGACAGAAGTTGAGACTACCGTCAGAACCGTTTGCCGTGGCAAGCGAACTGCCATGCCTCCAATTGTTGGAATATCCTCCTCCAACGTCCCAATGCTTGTTGAGATAATGCTTGAGATAGAGTCTGAGTACGTAGTCGGACACCGACTGCGAGTAGCGTGCATCTGCCCGGTCATTCTCATTGTGCATCCAGTTTGCCCCGACCATAGCGCTGGCATCCCATTTCTCATTGCCATATCTGAACGACAGGCTGGTCCTGACGACGTCGGAACGTGTGGTCTCAATCACGTCACTCTCACCATAGGAAATCATATATGGCGCGACACCATGGCGATAAGAGGCATCGCCCTTTACGGAAAAGCCCTTGTAAGAGTATGAATCTCTGATGTTGGCACCCCAGTCCCATCCACCTTTTATATTGACGAGCATCCTTTCCCTCGCTCCGGTTTCCTCATTGTAGGTGGTCTTTTCGCCGATGTTCCTTACGCTTTTGGAGTAGTTGACAGCTGCGCTGAAGAACTTTCTATTTATATTAAGACTGGCACTGTGCATCTGCCTGTTGCGAAGGTCAGGATTTCCCTTTGTCACGAAGAGGGGGTTGGCATTGTCGGTGATAGGCAGGAGCTGGTATATATCCGGTGATAGAGTGGAAGCGTTGTAGGTCAAGCCGATACTGGTTTTATTCAAGCGTTTGGAGATAAGTGTGCCAATATTCCAGTTGAAGAAGTCGTAGGACTTGTCCAGATTTTCCTTCCGCTTGAATGCCGTATTGGCGTTGACATGCTCAGGTATGAGCGAGAAATTGACGGTGGCACCCCATCCTTTTCCTAACAGATTACTAAGACTTATTCTGGAAGTGATGTCTTGCTTGAAGGTCTTGAGCTTCGAATCGCGGTAGAGGTCGTCACATTCATGGTGGAGGAAGTCCGAATACTGGAATTGTCCGACAGACATCGAGGTGCCGTCTATCTGGAATACATTGCGCTCATTGTCCGTTTGAATGTATATGAGCTTATAATTCGCAATGATGGATACAAACTTGTTTCTATAAGAGAATGACAGCCCCGTGTCAAACGTGATGTTTCTGGACGGATTGTCAAGCCATTGGTTTCTGGTTTCATTGCTTGCCATCTCGCCGTTGTCGTAATATGTCACGTCGTTTGATGACAATGAGCTGCTCTCCTTCTCATCTACAGAGAAGGAGACACGGCCCGACAGCACAGGTTTTGACAGTCCGAAACCAGCACTTGAGATGTTGAGACCTGCCCTTGCAGACTTTCTGTCGCTATGCGAGATGCCCTCGCTCCTGTTCCTGTTCTTGATGTTTGTCATGTCGAGATTGGAGAAATCCGTGGACATATCTCCTATGAAAGGGCTTTCCGTGAACGACATCGAGGTGGTCTCATTGGAAGAGGTGGAGGTGCTTCGGGATACTTTTCCATAGATGGACATTATCATCTTGCGAGACGAATTGTTCAGGCGGAAGTCAGCCATATTTTCATTGCTCTTTCTGGATTCGTGTCTGTCATTCAGATTGAAGATGCTGTTGTCTGCAAGATACTGCTCATCGGCTGATGACCTGATGCTCACGAAGTCATCATGATCGTGGGAAGCCTGGCTGATGAGGTTCCATTTCTTTCCCAGCTTCTCATTTACGCTTATGCTGACATTCTTTCTCGTATCATTATTGCTCACCGCACTCACCTGATCCATTGACAGACCGATGGCCCTGGACACGGGAATATCGGTCGGGAGGCTACTGATGGTGGTGGACACGGAGTATTCACTCGTCGGCGAGAGGTGGATATTGGCATCGCCGTTGAGGATGTATTTTCCCCATTTGTTTGCCGTTCCAGCGGCAATGTTGGCAAAGAGAATCTTGGAAATGTCGCGCTTTGTCTTCATGTCCATCACGGTGGTCTTTCGGAAACTTCCATTGATGGAGTCCTGCCTGTTGACGGTGTCATAGACCTTGAGCTGCTCCAGCTCCTGAGTAGGCATATTGTTGAGCGCTACGGACATGTTGCCTTGAAAGAAGCTCTGCCCGTTCAGCTTTATTTCCGATATGATTTTGTCGCCATACAGCATCATTCCATATTCATTGAAGTGTATTCCCGGCAGGCGTCTTACCAGCTCCAGGAGCACACTTCCTGTCGGCATCTTGAAGGCATCGGTGTTATAAATCAACGTGTCGCCCTTCAGGAACATCTTCTTCAGTTCGCCCACCACTTTCAGTTCTTCCAGCGAGAGGGTCTTTTCCTTGAGCACGATAGCGCCGAAATCCTTCACTCCTTCATAGTCGTCCTTTTTGTGTTTCTTGTCTTTTGTAAAACGGTCATATACTAATATGGTGTCCTTCATGCCTATTGCAGACACTTTTATCAGCAGTTTTTTGTAATCCTTATTGAGATTTGTCGTGAAGAAAAAATAGCCTTTGACATTTGTAACCGTCTCGCTCAGTCTGATAGAATCCTTTGATGTCAACAACTTTACTGACGCATTTGTGACAACTGAAGTATCATTAGTCTCACTGTTTATAGTCACCACTTTTCCACGTAGATCGACATGATTCCGTGGAATGCCATAAATAATGCCAGAATTCCCCATCTCATTGCTATATATCTGGGCATGGCTTATCTGGAAAGAAACAAACGCTATCAATATTGTTATTATTCTGTTCATATATTTATCAATAATGACTTTATAGAAACAACCATATCATCAAAGAAGCTACAGTATAGTACACTTGAAAAACGACAATGAATCCACTTCTGAAAAGAACCAAGATTCCTATTATCTATTTTAGTAACAATCCCATACTGAAAAATGTATTCAATACAATGTTAAAAGTTAATATTTGTGTTTATTTAATGCAAAAATAGTGATTAGTATTCACAATGCAAATTTTTGTCAATAAAACACAACATTTATTCATTGGATTTGTATTTTTTTGTAATCTATATGTAGCAGAATGAGCTTATCCAATATCAATATGAATAAAAACAGCATTCTAAAGCCTTTAGGGACGGTATTTTATTACCGATCAGTAATAAAATATCAATAAATATAAATACTTTAGTGTTGTCTGGTTGTTTTGTTGTTTAGTTGTCAGGTGTTGTATGTAGATTTGGCTGGAAGCCAATACCGAGCGCAGCGAGAGTAACCCGGGACGAAGTCTCGGGGTTA
>SAMEA104315429__coassemble_8004_pt1 | contig 3164 bp, 5 predicted proteins | sample SAMEA104315429__metabat2_high_PE_009 | metagenome-assembled genome bin SAMEA104315429 (sample SAMEA104315429) | gut metagenome | biome: Monkey gut; feature: monkey-associated habitat; material: faeces | place: China | collected 2013
CAGTTTTTGGGTTAGCATCCGTGCGTCCTCCCCACAGGGTTTATCGGGTGCGCCTGATTTTGTTGAATGTATTAACATGACAAACAACAAAACAACCAGATAACAAAACAACTAAACAATTTTTCTCTATTGATATTTTACACTTCCCCACGATGTCAGTGGGGACTTAGGGGTTATTTATTGCTTGCGAAAGTTGAGAAATGTATTATTTTTTTGTACTCTCGCATTTTACTTTTTCATCTTCTTCGGGTCTTGATAATAGAAACGAGACAGAAATGAGCTCTTCTCTGAATCAAGAACATTTAGAAACCCTTAAAAAAAAGAAGAAATGAAAATGAATAATGTGAAGAAAGGAATATTGCTTGTGGCATTTGCGACTGTGAGTGGTATGATGGCTACAGCGCATCCACGTCTCTGTACACCACACATGTCAAGAGCAAAGGTAGTGGTAGTGAAGAAGGCACCAAAGAAGGCGGAGACTGTGGTAGTGAAGAATAAAGACGGCAATACCGTCATTGTGAAGAAAGTGAACGGACGTATTGTCGCCGCAAAGACCATAGTACGCAGATAAATATCCCAACCTCCTACGCATGAATGTCAACGATAAAGAAATAATCCAGACTATACGCGAGCATCCCGAGCAAGGATTCCGAAAGTTGATGGCGACCTATATGCAACCCGTGTATTGGCATATCCGCCGTATGGTGAGAGTGCATGCCGATGCCGATGATGCCACGCAAGAGACCTTCGTCCGCATCTATCGCTCCATTGGACAGTATAGTGAGAACTGTTCCTTGCGTGCATGGATCTTCCGTATCTCCACCAATGAGGCCTTGCGTCTCTTGGGACGGCGGACAGGCAGGATGACGCTCTCGCTCGACGATGTCTCTGCCGATGTGCTGGCACTCAAGCAAGATGAATGGTTCGACAGCAGCGATAAGCTCAGCGCTAAGCTACAACGCGCCATCCATACGCTTCCCGCTAAACAGCAGGCTACGTTCAACCTCAGATACTACGACGAACTCTCGTATGATGAGATTGCCGTGGTGACTGCTTCCACGACAGCAGCGGCTAAGGCCAACTATCATGTGGCTAAAGAGAAAATCATATATTACATGAACCATAACGATTAAACAGAGATATGGAAAAACAATTTGATTTCAATCAGGTCGGCAAGCGTATGCCCTATGGTGTACCGGATGGTTTCTTTGATCGCTTGCAAGATAACGTGATGCACGAGATAAAAGAAGCTCAAGACTCTCAGCCAGCTACAACTTTCAAGTCCAAGCCTCGCAAAGCATGGTTTGTGCGACTGGCTCCTATCACCGCAGTGGCAGCTGCCGCACTCGTCGCTTTGCTCCTTATTCCGTACGGAATGCCAAAGGAAACGACACCACAAGAAGGTTCCTATGCCAAGGTCGAGCAGGCCTTCGACAATCTCAGCGATGCTGACCGTAATTATCTTATCAGCGCATATCAAGACGATTTATTCCTCAATCAATAAAATAGAAAAAAATGAAGCATATCATCAGATTTACTTTGGCTATCATAATGATGGTCATGTGCGGCATTTCTGCCAATGCACAGAACAACCAACGCCAGCGTATGTCAGGCGAACAACTTGCCGATGCGCAGGCTAAATATATCGCCCGTCAACTCGCATTCGATGATGTTACGACAGGCAAGTTCGTCAGCACTTATTGCGATTTCCAAAAAGAACTGTGGGCACTCGGACCACGCATTAAGCAGAACCGAAAAGGTGACAACTCCGATGCACAGGCTCAGCAGGCCATCACCGACCGCTTTGAACGCAGTCAGAAGATTCTCGCCTTGCGTGAGAAATACTATAAGCGCTACAGCAATTTCCTTACGCAGAAGCAAATCCAGCGCGTCTATGAACTGGAACGCAAGATGATGAGACGACTATCACAGAAAAGCGGAAAAAAAGCCCGCGGTGGGCAAGGTCACAGACGTATGACCACTGCCCGATGAAATGACCATTGCAAGACAATAGGAAAAGCTCTCCCACTACGGGAGGGCTTTTTGCGTTTAATGGAGTTGAAGAAAAAATAGTTTTTTTCTGTTTTCATTTTACTTTTACTCAACTTTCGCAAACAATAAATAGCCCCTCAGTCCCCACTGCCGTGGGGAAGTGTAAAATATCAATAGAGAATAATAGTTTTGTTGTATAGTTGTTTTGTTTGATTATCTGGTTGACTGATGCATAAGACCCCCTCTTATCCCCCTGTGAGGGGGAGGTCTATATACGTTCTTCTGCTTGAGTTTTCTCTGTTGGATTTAATTATGCATTATAAAATTGCTCCTTCGCCTTACGGCTCAGTCCGTACGCGCTCAAAATGGCTCACGGATAGCTGATGCGACGGATTTTATCTTTTCACGGATTTCATTAAATTCGGATTCTACTTGGTGTTGGCTCTCACAGATAGGTAAGGCTCGCCATTGATTTGTATGTTTTTTTCAAAATCTTGTCCAAATCCCCAAATGTTTTTCTGCAAATCCTGTCCAAATCCCCAAATGTTTTTCTGCAAATCCTGACCAAATCCCCAAATGTTTTTCTGCAAATCCTGTCCAAATCCCCAAATGTTTTTCTGTAAATCCTGTCCAAATCCCCAAATGTTTTTCTGCAAATCCTGGAATAGTCCCTCAGTCCCCACTGCCGTGGGGAAGCGTAAAATATCTGTTGACAGTATCTTGACCTCAATAAGTATCCGTTGAGATAAATCCGTGTTCGAAAAAAAAACTCAGTGGTGAAACGAACACGGATTTTATTTGCGCCTATACGGTGTTGGATAGACTCCAGCAAGAGATAATCCGTGAGAATCATAGCGCCCGACAGGCGCAGAAAATCCAACAACACACTATAAAAATCCGTGAAAGAACAGATCCGTCGCATCCACTTATCCGTGATTGATTTTGAACATGGCGAGCGAGCCGAAGGCATGCGAGCATATCGTGTGGTACTGTCTTCCAGACAGCTCTCCCTTTATTATTGGTAATCCCGAGACTTCGTCCCGGGTTACTCTCGCTTCGCTCGGTATTGGCTTCCAGCCAAATCTTATTGTTTAGCATCATGAATTATGCATCATGAATTATGCATTATGAATTATGAATTATGCATTATGAATTATGCATTATGAATTATG